>Ga0208789_1000046_pt1 | contig 218570 bp, 211 predicted proteins | sample Methanotroph_Enr_FD_187368 | JGI IMG/M metagenome (GOLD analysis project Ga0208789, IMG submission 187368) | Enriched soil microbial communities from Old Woman Creek wetland in Ohio, USA - Methanotroph_Enrichment_5 (SPAdes) (version 2) | ecosystem: Environmental > Terrestrial > Soil > Wetlands... | reverse complement strand
GGTGCGGCGACAGAAGAGGAGTTATAACAAAATCAGTTTTACGTGTCAATAAAAAATTTCGTGCAACTCTCTTTTTTTCTGCAAACCGCAAAAGGCGAACCGACTCATTCATCAAAAGGACGGACTTTTTACCACGGCATGGGGACACTGTCAACATATTTTCGCCAACTAAAACAACCCGACAAATTCGGCAACAGACCTCGCGCGGATATATATTTGACACAATCCGGATAGCGCCCAGCCCATGCGTGTTCGCCAGGTAACCCACAATAATGTTGTTGCTAAGTATCGGGGACTTATTGTAGAAATCACCCCATGGTAAAAAAATTCACACAAAACACGAGTTCCGATTTACACATGAAAACGCTTATTGCCCTACTGTTCGTACTGCTGACCGCCGGCCTTGCTCACGCAACCTCCCGCGGCGAAGCCCAAAAAGTCATGTTTGTCCTCAAGCAGACAGGGGTTGTCGAAACAACGCCCGAAGAGATGCACAGCGTTGACGACACGTATGCAACGGCAGAACAGTACTATCAGCAAAATAACCGCGAGATGTCCGAGCGCTATTATCTGCTCACCATTCAGAAGGCACGAGTGCTGCTGGCCAAATTGCTGGACCGTGTCTCGGATACGCCGGCAATCGAAACCAGTCAACCGCCGGACAACACGCTTCTGGCTTCTATCCCCCCTTCTCTTTCGAACGCCACACCATTACCGCGCGAACCCGAGAATACGCCGTTAGTTCGCCAACCGGACAGTTCTGACAACACCACACCACCCACTATACAACCGAGTGAAACATCGCATGCACCGGCAATAACCGACGTCGGCCCCGAGCTCGTCTCCAACGGTATAATTTCGGAAAAACTTGTGGGAAGCGCCAGTGTCTATACCGTGGTAAGGCATGACACACTCCGGTTGGTGGCGGCCAAATTGGGGGTCAGCCGGCATTATCTGGCGACCATAAACAACCTTAACCTTAAGTCACCTCTCAGGGTTGGCCAAAAGCTGAAATTCAACAATCGCAAAATCATCCCCCAGCGGATGACAAATGGAATCGTTATCAACATTCCTGATCGTACGCTCTACTATTTCAGGCAGGGCAAGTTGGCGACATCGTTACCGGTAGCCCTGGGTGTGCCCAAAAAAGGTGAAAAATACGACTGGAAAACACCCACCGGTAAGTTCAAGATTATTGCCAAGCAGAAGGACCCGACCTGGCATGTTCCGCCATCGATCCAGTCAGAGATGGAGGAAGAAGGTAAGGATGTCATCACCAGCATCCCTCCTGGCCCCCAAAACCCGCTCGGCAAATATGCAATTAGAACATCTATCCCCGGCATCATGATCCACAGCACCACAAGGCCGGGATCAATCTACAGCTTTGCCAGCCACGGCTGCATCAGGGTTTACCCGGAACAGATGGAGAAGTTCTTCCCGCTGGTCAACGTGAATACGCCGGGCGAGATCATCTATCGCCCGGTAAAACTGGCTGTTACGGAAAACGGACGCGTATTCATGGAGGTTCATCAGGATGCCTACGGTACCGGCGCCGGATTGGCCGCCACGGCAAAAAGGATGATCGAAAAACAGCACCTTTCCAGCCGCGTCGACTGGGACAAGGTGGAATCGGTTATCAAACAAAAGGCGGGGATCGCGGAAGACGTCACTCTCTGACTGCCGACCTGCAACAGATACTGAAAAGGGGCGCCCATCACTGGATGGCGCCCCTTTTTTTCAAAGTAAGTTGTACCCTACAGGACGGGACCGTCCCCTTCACTCATCATAGGCAGACGGCTCGGTTCCTTTTATAAAACACTCCATGACCGCCCCCGGCGTGCCTTCCCTGGCAAGCCTGCCGGTGCGGGGATTGATAAGTACGAATGTTACATTTTCGGGCGCTGTAAAGTCTTCAACCGGTAGTGATGTCACTGATTTCTGCATGAACTCCGCCCAGATGGGGGCGGCCGCCTGGCCGCCCGATCCCCCCGCGCCAAGAGAGCGCTCCTGATCATAGCCGACCCATACGCCCGTCACCAACTGGGGTATATAACCAACAAACCAGGCATCCTTTGACTCGTTGGTGGTCCCGGTCTTGCCCGCAACAGGGCGCCCGATAAGCGAAGCACGATGGCCGGTACCACTGGCCACAACGCTCTGCATCAGGTTGGTAATCACATAGGAGGTTTCGGGAGACACCACGGGCACCGGTATCGGCGCGGCAGCCTGCTGAAGGATGGTGCCGTCATTATCCGTTACCTTGGTGATAAACGAGGTAGGCAACAATTCGCCCTTGTTGGCAAATACCGCATAGGCGGATGTCAGCTCCAGCGGCGAGATGCTTGCCGCCCCCAGCGCCAACGCCAGGTTGGCTGGAATCTCCGAGGTAAAGCCGAGTTTTTTGGCGTATTCGGCTGCATAGGGCGCACCGATCTGTTCCAGGATCTTGACGCTTACGATGTTGATGGAATTGGTCAGGGCCTCACGCATGGTTACCGGACCACGGAAGGTGCCGTCATAGTTCTTCGGTTTCCAGACCCCTCCTGCACCGTCGGGGTATTCGACCTCCGAATCAACGATAATGGTGGCAGGGGTCAACCCCTTGTCCAGAGCTGCTGCGTAGATGATCGGCTTGAAGGCCGAGCCCGCGTTACGCTTGGCCTGGATGGCGCGATTGAACTGGCTCTTCCTGAAATCATAGCCGCCTACCATGGCCTTGATGCCGCCGGTACGGGGATCGACGGCGACCAGCGCCGCCTGGACCTCCGGTGTCTGGTCAAGGGCAAACTGGGCCCCATCCTTGTTGATCTCCGGCGTAACCACCGCAACCTCTATCACCGAACCGAGGGTCAGTGCCTTGCTTTTCCCCTTTTCCGGCTTGCCATAACTGTCGTGCATAGCGAGCCGACCGGCCCAGGCCAGGCCCTTGCGGCCAAGAACCCCCTTGCGATCCCCTACCCTGACAATGGCCTCGCCCTTGGCAGGGTTGAAACCCACCACCACACCCTGATAGGTTTCACCGGTCTTGAGCACCGCAGAGTCGATCCCCTCCTCCACCTTTGCGCAGAAGGCGTCCACCTCCGAATCCTTGAGGTACTTAATCGGGCCCCGGAATCCCTGCCGCTTGTCCACCGCCTTGAGGCCGTTTCTGACACTTTCGTAGGCGGCCCGCTGCATCTCGGCGTTCATGGTGGTGTAGATCTTCAGCCCCCCTTTGTAGAGCTGGTCCTCGCCGTACTTCTGCTCAAGCTGCATGCGAATCTGTTCGAGAAAATAGGCCGACTGCTCGCTGTTGACCTTCTTCATGGGATGGATGGACAACGGGGTTTTCTTGGCGTATTCGGCCTCGGCCGCCGTGATGTACCCCTCCTTGACCATGCGATCCAGCACGTACGCCTGACGTTCCCGGGCCTTATCCAGGTGCTTTACGGGGGAATAGGCGTTGGGAGCCTTGGGCAAACCGGCCAGCATGGCCATCTCGGCCAGATTGAGCTGATCCACGTTCTTGCCAAAATAGGTTTCGGCCGCAACCTGAACGCCGTAGGCGCCCCCCCCCAGATAGATCTGGTTGAGGTAGAGATAGAGGATCTCGTCCTTGGAGAGCTTCTCCTCCATGCGCGTGGCCAGAATGGCCTCCTTGATCTTGCGGGAGAATTTCTTCTCTGGCGTCAACAGCATGGACTTGGTTACCTGCTGGGTAATGGTCGAGGCCCCCTCCTTCTTGCGCATGGAGAGCAGGTTCTTGAACGCGGCACGAAGGATGCCGAAGTAATCTATCCCCTTGTGAGAGTAAAAATTGGCATCTTCCGCCGCCACGAAGGCCTGAATCAGCTTGCGCGGCATCTTGTTGACCGGCACCACGATGCGGCGTTCCAGGTAGAACTCTCCCACCAGGCTGCCGTCATCGCCAAAAACCTGGGAGACGATCGGCGGCTTGTAGTCCGCCAGACGATCTACCCGGGGGAGCCGCGCCAGCAGGTAAAACACGTAACCTGCTACCCCCAGGGCCGTAACGATGGCAACCGTTACCATGAAAAGCAGCGCCGAAGTAAGAAACCTTTTCCCGCTATCTGATGATGGCGCCCTTCTATCCATATGACAATTCCTCTGCATTACTGCGTAATCCGTTAATTTTTGCTTTGATGCCGGTGTATTTCAATCTTTTTAAAATAACGCATATCGTCAAATGAATTCAAGAAGAATAACTTTACCGGTATTCCGGTCAAAGCGTCCTTGCCAAGCAGCCCGAAACGGATATACTTCTCCTCATCGCGGCAGACAGCTCCGTCTCCGTGAATATCCGCGGGAGAACACGATGAAACCTTTCGCAAGCCGCAGTGTAAACACCACATTCAACATCATCTCCTCGCTGCTCCTGGTAGCGCTCTTTCTGGCGCTGGCGTACAACAGCTACCGCCGGGAGCAGACGCTGATTCTCAAGGCAACCGTGGACAATGCCCGTTCCATCGCCCGCCAGATCATCACGACGCGGGATTACCTCTCCCAGGTCGAGACCGGCGAACCGGAACACAACTACAACCTCGTCCCCCAGGTGGCCTCCACCCAAATCGCCAAGCGGCTGACCAGCGGATCACGTTACTACGTCCGCCAGATCTCGCTGCGCTACCGCAACCCCGGCAACCGTCCCGACGCCTTCGAGACAGGGTGGCTGACCTACTTTCGGGATGTCAAGGCCGAGGAAACCTGGCAGGTAGCCCGCGAAAAAGGGACCGAGTCGTTGCGTTACCTGCTACCCATGAAGGCAGACCAATCCTGCCTGGTCTGCCATGGCAGCTATGACACGGCGCCCCGTTTTGTCCAGGAGCGTTTTCCCCGCGGCCATTACTCCTATGGTTACAAGGTGGGTGAGGTCATCGGCGCCGTCTCGGTGTCGGTACCGATGGGAGAACTGTACCGGGAGATCGGCGTCAACCTCGAGCGCGACCTGCTGTATGACGGTGGGGTGCTTGCAGCATTCATCCTGATCACCGGCTGGCTGATCCGCAGGACAATCCTGACTCCGGTCAAGGTAGTGGCCGCACGTATTTCGGATGTGGCCCGAACTGGAAATTTTTCGGGAAGGTTGGAACAAGCGAGCAAAAATGAGATAGGCGACCTGATCGGCTCCTTCAATGAACTGATGGCGGAACTGGAACGCAAAACCCTGCAACGTATCGAGTCGGAGGACCGCTACCGCAACTTCATCGAGATCGCCCAGTCCCCCATTGTCACCTTCATGGCAGACGGCAAGATCGTCATCTCGAATCAGAAGGCGGAACAGCTCTTCGGACTGACCAAGCAGGAACTGCTCGGACAGAGTATCTTCGAATTCATGGAGCACGAGGAGGCGTTGCAGAGAGCAATAGGGGATTACTTCGCTTCCGGCAGCAGTGACCTGATCGGCACCACCACCCACCAGACGGTCAGGGACGTATGCGGCAAAACCTTTGAGGTGGAGATGGTCATCTCCGTATCCCAGTCGGACCAGACCCAGATGTTCAGCGCGATCCTGCGGACGTTAAAATAATGAGCATGGAAGCAGCCATTGATTTTACGTGCCGCAACGAATACAAGACCCGAGCGGTAGCCACAGAATGGCTCCTCGATCGCAGGGTATCGTTAATAATGCTCAGATCCTGAAAAACGATCCCCACCCGTACCCTTAGGACAATGACACGGTGACTCCGGGATTCTCCTTCAAGATTTTATGTACCTTGCAGTTCTCGACAAACTCCAACATCTCCGCCGCCTGTCGGGCGTCAAGCCGCACATCGTTCAGATCGATGCGGACCTTGATACCGGCCAACCGGGCCTTGTCGGGCGTGACACCTGCCTCCGCCTCAATGGCAAAGCCGGTGTGGCGGATCTGATGATCAATCAGGTAATCCCTGACGTAATGCCCCATGCAGCCGCAGAGCCCGGCAAGCAGCGTATCTATGGGGTTAGCCCCGTTGCCCTGTGTATCGAGCACGAAGCCGGCATGCCGGGTGGTGGCGTAGTATTTTGAATCCCCCTTGTTTTCGATAATGGCCTTGTACATACATCCTCCTTTTGGTTGTTGTATTTGGAGTCCGTTTACTATCTCCCCTCAAAAAATCGTCCCTGCCCTACAAGCGACTCGGTTGACGATATAAACCCTTCCAGCAGGTCCATTAACGGCTCTGCAACGGGTTTTTCGATAATTTCATTGGTGAAGGCAAACAAGGTCACCAGCGTTGGATGGCCGGCATACCCGCTGCCGAAACCAAGGGTCGTCTTGACGCCGTTGGCGGTCACAAAATCCTGCTTCGGCACGATCATACGTCCCTGCAAATCCCTGTCAGTCGCCGCGTCCCGGATGTAGAGCAGACCGCGGTATTGGTCCGCGCGCCCCGTGGCAACAACCTTTGTCTCCCAGTCATCGATCAGTCCCAGATCAAATCCCACGCTTTCAAACTGACGGGAGAGCATGGAGAGCGAGGCGATAAACGCGGTCGAGGCCAGGGGTATGCAGCGGAAGTGCGATGAGGCGCTGCGGTCGTTCCACTCCGGCCTGATGCCACAGGTGCCGAGCAGGGTGAAGATCGGAGTGGTACCGTGGATCAGATGTGAGGTGTTCGTTGCCTGCCCCCTGCTGTCCACGAACACCCGATCCTGCTCCGGCAACGCGTCGTAATGCACGGTGATAAAGAGCCGCAGCAGCACCAGCGATGCGCTGAACCGCTCATAGATTGTTTCCACGAACCTCTGGGCCGCCCCCTGCACGCATGTACAACCGGCTATCTCGCCAATCTTCACCTGCAACCCCTCGGAATCGGCAACGTTTGTATTCGTCAATCGCTTCGCCATAGGTCCCTCCTGTCTTGATGTATTCCTCTTAAACCTTCACGGCCCAAGAAAGTCGCGGCCGTTCCCCGACAGAACAACCTCCAAACCCGACGCTCCCCCAGGAGCCAGTACACTGACAGAGACATCGTCCATCCTGGCTGTGGCCCATTTTCGCACCCGATTACCGATCTTGATCGCCTCCGTCACCTCCCGCACTTCAGCGCCGGCTGCAAGGGCCTTTTCCACGTGGAATTTCAGGCTGGGCTGGCAGTTGGCGGTGATCGACGCGCCGATGGCAATTAGTTCCCTGACCGTGTCGTTAATTTTCACAATTGGCCTCCTAGAGTTGATATATCCTGACTATAGGGGCATCCGGGGCAAATGTGCAGATGTAGCACCGTGTTTTTTAGATGGTAACAGTTGAAAGCATTAAAGGACTGTTACCATGCTTTTTCATGTAAACTGTATTTGTCTCAAGCAAAGGATTGGGGTAGAGTTGAACCGTTAGGCGATGGCGGATAAAGGGGAGGTTGCCATGCTGCTCTATGAAGAGGTTTCAGCAAGGATAAGCGAGATGATTGTGAAGGGGACGTACCGGGCCGGGGAACGGATACCGTCCATACGGGCCCTGAGCCGGCAGATGCGGGTCAGCGTCAACACGGTCATGGAGTCCTATGGCCGTCTGGAAAACTCGGGGATGATCGAGGCGCGCCCCCAATCGGGCTATTATGTCTGTTCCCGGCTTGGGGAACCGGTGGGCCGGGCAGCCGTCGAAAAGGCCGGGGCAATCGCCCCGAATCCCGTAACCATCGGCGATCGCGCCCTGGAGGTCATGGCCGCCCTGGCCAACCCCTCGCTTGTCCCGCTTGGCGGGGGAATACCCAACACCGAACTGTCACCCATCGACAAGCTGAACCGCATGCTGGCCTCGGAATCGAGGCGCTTCCGGCTGCAAAGCGTTTCCTACCCGCCTGCTACGGGGCACAAGCGGCTGCGCATGCAGATTGCCAAGCGGTCGCTCGACTCCGGCTGCTCCCTGGCACCGGACGAGATCATCGTCACCTCGGGGTGCGTGGAGGCGATGAACCTGGCGCTCCAGGCGGTGTGCCGTCCCAGCGACACCGTGGCCATCGGCTCTCCGGTCTATCCCACCTTTCTCAAATCGATCCAATGGATGGGGCTGAAGGTGCTGGAGATCCCCTCCAACGGAGAAGGGATGAACCTGGAAGTCCTGGAATATGTCATCCGGCACAACCAGGTCAGCGCCTGCATCACCATAGCCAACTTCAACAACCCGCTTGGCAGCCTCATGCCGGACACAAAGAAGCAGGAGTTGGTCAACCTGCTAGGGAAACAGGAGATCCCGCTCATCGAGGACGATGTGTACGGCGACTTGGCATACGGCCCCAGCCGTCCCATATCCACCAAGGCATTTGACGATAAGGGGCTGGTGCTCTACTGTTCCTCTTTCTCCAAGACCCTGGCCCCCGGTTACCGGGTCGGCTGGATCGCGCCCGGCAGGTTCAAGGAACGGGTGGCACAACTGAAGGGGCTCCTGAACATCGCCACCCCCTCACCAACCCAACTCGCCATCGCCGAATTCCTCACCAATGGCGGCTACGACCACCACCTGCGGAAGCTACGCCGGACCTACGCCCGGCAGACAGCCCAGGCGCGGGAGGCGGTCATTCGCAATTTCCCCGCCGGGACGCGGGTCAGCCGCCCCGAGGGGGGGTATATCCTGTGGGTGGAGATGCCCGAAGGGTTTGACAGCTTCAAGCTCTACGAGGCGGCCTTGCGGGAGGGGATCGGCATTGCCCCGGGCACGATCTTCACCCTGGGGGACCGGTACGGCAACTGTTTCCGGCTCAACGCCGCCTTCTGGTCGGAACGGACGGAACAGGCGGTGGAGACGCTGGGGGGGATAGCGGAGGGGATGGGGTGATGTTAACCCTAACCCTGATAAACAGGATAGTGCGTTAGCCAAATTATTTTCTGCCTGAAAAGCGCAGAAAATAATTTGTAACTTACTAATGCCTTCGGAATTTACGGAAAATGTGTGCTGCGTTACTGCAGCCTGACACTCGTCTCCCCCTGAGCAATGACATTAACCGACAGTCGATCGTTCAGTACCGTTGCCTCGCCAAGTGACAACGACGTGACGGTACCAGTCAGATCCAGATGGTCAGCCACATGCACGGAAGACAACGCGGTACACGCCTTCAGGCGGGCCTTTTCCAGTTGTTCCACAACGGCGGCATCGAGCTTCGTCTTGATCGTATTTCGGATGGTACTGCTGAACAGCCAGCTCCCCACACTGATCACCCACCCGGCATTCCGGGTGTCAAAATCGACATTTTTGAACGTCAATGAATTGCTCTGCCGGTTATACACCGGCTTTGCCAGGATCGTTATCTCGCCTTCAAAATCCCCGGTCGCGTTCATGACGATCGCCAACCGGCCGTCCTCTCCCTTCAGGTTGAAACTCTTTACGGTAATTTTCCGGTCATCGCCAAAGGTCTTGTCGATGAGCACCGGGTTCAGCGCCGTCACGAGATCGGCAAAGAAGATATCCGTGGCAAGATTGATATGAAACTGTTTGTCAAAGGCCGGGAACTGCTGCATCGGCGGCAACGCCTTTACCGGTGCAGCAGCCGGCTTCGGTCCGACAGTTATTGCGGCACCGGTGATGACGCCCACGGACAACAGGATACGATTGTTCTCCGTCACCAACGGACTCATGACGATCTTTTCCGGGGTCAGTTGCAGCCAGGCGCTGAATTCCCTGCTGACCAGCATCGGGGAAAACGCATGCTGCCAGAGCGGAGCCACCTTGGTCCGGAGTTGAATGGAGTCGTTCACTTTGGCATCGATAATCGGCGCAAGCAGTCTCTGGACCGGCTGCGTGATGTTCTCGACCATGGTTTTCGGTCGCAGGGACAACGGCCCAAGACGGAACGTATCGGCCAGATTGTCCGACAACCCGGTAAAGTAGAGCTCGGTCTTGAGGCGCCAGTCCGGGGTAACGCTAACCCTGGCCTTGAATCTGAGTCCCGCCCGAAGCGGATAGCTCTCGTAGAACGCGTAGCCGAATGTCAGTTGAACCGGCAGCGTGAGATAGACAAAATTGTCAGTCGCGGAAACCGCTATCGGACCGGTACGGAGCACCGTGACCGAGGTGCCCATCCCACCCTGGCCCTTGTAGAGTTCTTTGGGGAGAGACCGGTTGATGATGGCGGCAAGATCGGTTGCGGAAGTTACCACGCTCAGGTTGATCGCGGAGGGAGGTACGGCAGCGGAGACACACACGGGAGTGAACAACAAAAACAGGAACAGTATGAAACGTCGGTACATAACTGGCGATATCCTCCTTCAATTTGACACTGATATATACAATATTTGGGTTCCGTAGTACAGCTTCAAGGGAATGCCTGCGTTATTGTTGACACCGCGGGCAGAAAACCGTGCTCCGGTTCCCCAGCCGGGTTTCCTCCAAGGCCCCGTTGCAGCGGGTGCAGCTTCTCTTGCCCCGCCCATACACGGCGAACTCCAAGGGATGATAGGCAACCGTCTCTTCCGCCACACGGTAGGTGCTTCCCTGCTCGATGGATTCGCTCAGCACCTCCCGGATCATGAACGCCAGCCGCCCGCATTCCGCAAGGGTGAGCGAGGAGGCGGGACGGTCGGGACGGATACCGGCGCGGAACAGCGCCTCATTGGCGTAGATGTTGCCGACCCCGGCGATCATTGCCGCGTTCATGATCAACAGCTTCACCGCAACCTTGCGCGACCGGCTCACCCTGTGGAGATAATCACCGTCAAAGGCAGGGGTCAGAGGCTCCGGGCCGATCCCGGACAGGAGCGGATGCGTCATTGGGTCCGCCTGGGTCCAGACCACGGTGCCGAATTTCCGGGGATCGTGGAACCGCAACACCGAACCGTCAATAAGCCAGACATCCAGATGATCGTGTTTTCCAGGAGGTAAAGGATCGGGGAGGTGCCGGAGAAACCCAGTCATGCCCAGGTGGATGACGAGCCACCCGGTTTCGCAGTCGAACAGCAGATACTTGCCCCGCCGTCCCACGGAACGGATGGTCCGCCCGCTCAGGACTGTTGCCAGTTCCCCGGGAATCGGCTGGCGAAGCTTCGGTGCCCTCACCTCCACCCGCGCGATCATTTTGCCCACCAGCTCCCGCTCCAGCCTGCGTCGGGTCAGCTCAACCTCGGGAAGTTCAGGCACCAGCACCTCCAGCGGCCTGTTCACCGCAACACATCATAACTGATTCCAAGTTCCATTCTGAAGTTGATATTTTGTAGACCTTTGAGGTTTTGAAACCTCAAAGGTCTGGCCTTATGAAATTACCACGGACACCAAGTATTACAAGGTCGCCGCAATCTTTTGCGCCACCACGCGGGCATGAGCCTGGATTTCCTCCGGCGGCATCTCGTCGCTCCCGAACAGCTTCCGGTCAAAATCACAGAACCGGTCGGTTCGGACTATTTCAGGCTCAAGCCCCTCGATAGCGCCCGCCATCATGCGTGACGAGCAGTTGACGGCACACCCCTCCAGGGCGAGCAGGCGCTGGGCCTGGCGCACCAGGTCCCGTTGGCCCGTATCCTTGGTGAATGCCCCGCCGAGACAGATCCTGACGGTCTTTTCCGGGGCCAGCGTGTGACAGAGGATATTGGCCGCCTGGCGGGATATCTCGCCACGAAGACATGCCCCGTCGCAACTCATGACGGCAACCGGCTTGGCTTTATGACGCTCCGCGTATTCTTCACAGAGACTGCAACTCCCTTTTGCCTTCTCCATGCGAATCACTTCATAGCCGTCGTCTGCCCCAGCCGTACTGCTCATTCCGCAACAACTCATGCCTTTCATACGTTCCTCCAACAATGAATTTGACTGCTCTTATCACTGTTGACGGCAAACGGATGAAAAGGATACGCCTGGTGGGGAATATAATTCTGGAAATTGCAGTCACCGCAGAGTACGCAGAGGGGCGCAGAGGAAAAGTCAATGATCATTTATGATGTTGCAGATTATTTCTGTAACCAGGTGGTGTTTTGGTTTCCTCTGCGTCCTTTGCGTCCTCCGCGGTAAAACTGCCGTTATATATTTTTCGATTTCCGATCGCACATGAGTTCGCTGCGCTCGTCGTGGTAAAAGCTGCAAAGGCATTCCATGGCCTTCCGCAAAGCGGCGCGGCCACGATGCAGCCTGATCTTGACGGTGTCGAGGCTTATGTCGAGGATTTGGGCAATCTCGGCGTTGGGGATTTCTTCGAATTCGCTGAGCAACAGGATGGTGCGGTAGTTTTCGGGCAACTGGTCAACCACGCCGCGTATGCAGGCGCTCATCTCCCGGCGGATATACTCCCGGTCCGTCCCCGGAAAACCGGTATCGGGAAGGTCGTCAACCGAACCATCGTCATCGAACAACAGCTCGGCCCCTTGTTGTTTTGTCAGAGACAGGGCGGCATGATCATGGGCCGTGTTCGTGGCAATGCGGTAAATCCAGGTGGCAAGGGATGATTCCCCGCGAAAGCCATCCAGGGACCGGCTCACCTTGAGGAAGACCGTCTGGGTGAGATCCGCCGCTTCGTTCTCATCCGTGAGGTTTCTGAGGTAGCGATATATCTTTGGCCGGAATTCCTGATAGACTGCGGAAAAATCCATGTCGTTGTTCCTATCCCTGGCAGGTAATCTTGCGATCAGCGCGCATGCGGCGTTCCACCTCGCGCAGTTGGGCATTCACCCGGCCGGCCGATACCGCCATCACCACGGCCTGCACAGCGCCGATCTCCTCAGTAGTAATCCCTTGTTCCTTGGCCACGCCAAGGTAATATTCCATTCAGGGAGAACACCCCTGCGCCATGGCTGCGCCCAGATGGACCAGGAGCGTGGTCTTCGGCTCAAGGATCGTGTTGTTGCTGGCAGAATCGTAAAACTCCCCATACGCCTTCTGTTGTTTCTCAGGCAACATGATTCCCTCCTTTGTGTAGCGTTCGATGACGCTGCAATCAGGAACAGCAACTCCCTCCGGGGGCGCGCAGTTTCCGCTCCTGCAACCATTCGTTGATCAACCCCGTGGCGCAGCCGACCCCGGCATCCACAGTGATGGCCTTGACCGGACAATTGAGGGCGCAGGCACCGCATTCCATGCACGCATCCCGGTCCCCAAGGGCGGCCTTCTTATCCGCCAACGCAAATACCTGGTGCGGACATACCTCCAGGCACTTTCCGCAGCCGATGCAGGCGGCCTGGTCCAGTTTCAGGGTGACCACGTCTTTCAAATATCTGAAGCCTTTCATAAAGCCTCCATCATAACCACCCCCAACCTCCTTAGCAAGGAGGGGGGTAAGGGTCCCCCTCCTTGCTAAGGAGGGGCTAGGGGCGGTCAGGTTTCAGTTTGTTCTTTCTTATAAAAACCTGCCCGCCAGCAATAATAGTACGCTCACCAACAACGCGCCCCCCATGGCCGGTAGGGCAATACGCATCTCCTTCTTCACCCCGGAACGGGAGGTATAGGTGGAACAGCCGGTGAAGTTCAGGGTAAAGAAGGCGCTCACCGCCGGCAGGGCCAGAAAGATTGCCAGCGTCACCAGCCTGCCCCAGGCATGCCCGCCTGCCAGCAGATAGAACAGCCCGCTCCACAACAGGCCCGCCACGGCCCCCTTGAGGGCGAAACTCTTTCCCGGAAGCCACGGAAGCAGGATCGGTCCCAACACGATCCCGGTCAGTACCGCCCCCAGATAGGCAAGAAACGCCGTTACCCCCGCGCCAATATCACCCAGGGCGGCCACCAGCAACAGGGCCACTCCGCCGATGACGGCAACCGATTTCAGCGCCAAGACCAACTCAACCGGGATCAGTACCAACCGCTCGTACGCGGTGAAGGTCAACTCTTGCATGGCAGGGGTCGTCACCATGCCGTTGTCCAGGTATTCAGGCAGGTCGGCAGCACGGATGGCGGCATAGCTTATGCGGAAACCGCTGCGCTTTGCCACCTCGTGGGCCGATACGCCCGGCGCCCCCAGGATCGGCAACAGTAATCGGCGATGGCTGACCACCTCGGCCAGACCGGTTGCTGCAATGCGCCGCACCAACTCGCCAGTGCCGAAGGTTCCCTTGCCGGCCGCGCACCAGACATTGATGCCATAGGTCTCCAACACCAGCAACCAGACGTTTCGTCCGAGAACAGTACGACGGATAATGTCGTAACTCATCTTGTAGTTGGCAGTCACCAGAACTGGAGCCTCCGGCGTGGGATTGCCCACGGCATAGAGGCCGGGCGGGACCATGTACTCCATGCGGCCGATACCCCAGCGCGCCTTGCAGGCGCCCAGATGGTCACTGAAAGAAAGTTTCGTCGAGATACGCGGCACCCTGCCTGCCGGGGTTTGCAGCCATTCCTGGAAACCAGGCACTTTTTCCGTGATTGCTCCGCCACCTGCGGAGGTTGGGGGCCCTCAACAGGGGGGCTTGTCCAGGCCGTTGCCGGGGGTGCTGCCACATCCGGCGGAAAGGGATTTCTTTTCCGCATCCGTGATCTTTCTGATTTCCCGTATTTTCATACCGTCACTCCACCAGATTTACTTGCAACATGCAATTTTTTTATCCTGCGGCACACCACAGCAGCCAACCTTAGCCACCGCCTCGTTCAACAGCCCGAGCGACCTGACAACCGCGTCCCGCTCAAATGGTGTCATGCCAGCGAATATCTGCTTCAGCTTCTTCGACATATAGTGATCAATCTGCTCCACAACGCGCCTGCCTTCAACAGTCAACCCCAGCAGGCTGACGCGTCGATCTTCCGGAGACACCTGCCGAACGATAAGCTTCCTGCCCTCCAGCGTCTTAACCTGGCGACTGAATGTGGTGATATCCATGCCCAACTCCTCGGCCACCTGCTGCATGGAGGGGCTGCCAACCCGCCGCACCTCGAACAGGATATGGCTCTGCACCATCGAAACCTGTTCACCACAACATTCATCGCAACAGGAGGCACTCAGCAACCCGAAGCGACGCACGAATATCTGTAATTCTTCCCTGACTGATTCCATTTGTTCTTTCCTTATCCCAAGTGGCAAGTCGCATTCAGACGACATTTATAGACCTTTGAGGTTTTGAAAACCTCAAAGGCCTGCTGGTGAACGTACGCATCCTGCTTTTTACGACTGGATAGACCATACCTATTTTATTTGCATTATGCAAGTATTTTTTAGGGCAAAAAATAAGACTGCCCATTGACAGCCTTTCTTCACATCCGCAACATGTTTGGCAGTTGATTCCCCGGAACCTCTACAACTCGATCCTGAATTCGGCACCCCCTTCCACGTTGCGGGCGGTAAGCCTGCCGCCCATATGCTGTTCGATGATCACCTTGGACATGTACAGGCCGATACCGGTTCCCTGCGACTTCTCTTTTGTCGTGAAATAGGGGTCGAATATCTTAGGGAGCACATCGGATTCAATCCCGCCGCCATTGTCTCGCACCGTTACCACCGAACGGCCGTTTTCACAAAATACCCTGATACCGATGCAGGGCGCAGCGATCTTGCGCTCCTGAAACACATCCTTGGCATTACCAATGATGTTAAGTAGTACCTGGGCATATTCGTTGGCATACCCCAGTGCGTCAACAGACTGTTCAGCTTCGAGTTCTACGGTTATCCCTTTATGCTTCAGACCCGGCGTCATGAAATCAATGGCCCTGGAAACAGCTTTGCGGACACTGAAACTGCCTTTCAACCTGTCCTGACGAAAGAAATTACGAAAATCGTCAATCGTATGAGACATGAAAAGAATGACATCCATGGCATCCTTGACCTCTTTTGCCATTGCCTCCGAGGTCAGCTCATTGGCGTCAAACGTCATCTGCATATTCTGGACGATCAACCCCACGTTGTTGAGCGGCTGGCGCCACTGATGGGCAATATTGCTGATCATCTCCCCCATGGCGGCCAAGCGGCTTTGTTCGATGAGCATCTGGTCCTTTTGGCGAGTCTCGGCAAGGGTTGCGGTAATACGCGCCTCCAGCGACTGATTGAGACTCTCAAGCTGGCTCTGCTTGACCGCCAGATCCTCCTGGGCCATCTGGCGTTCAGCCACCTCCCCTTCCAGCATGGTTGCCTGCAATTGAAGTTCCTCTTCCGCCTTCAAGCGCTCCGCTATGGTCATCCGCAGTTCGCTGGTCATCCAATTGAAGGCTGAAGCCAATTCACCGATCTCGTCCCGCGTCCCGATGTCGATCACCCCATCCAGGTTACCCGTGCCGACCATCCTGGCTCCCTCTGCCAGGGCTTTGACCGGCTTGGTAATGGTCGCGGCAACCAGCACCGCCATGATGGTTCCAAGGCCAAGTATTGCCGCTATGTACGGCAAGAGATGCAGAACCATGGCACGCAGGTTTTTCCGGATGACGATCTCGGATATCCCCACGTGTACGCGCCCCAGTTCACCCTGCTGGATCATTGCCGCAACATCCTTGAGGCGTTCATTATCCTCGCCCTGGACCAGTTGTATCTGCCCCTTTTTCATGTCCGTCAACGGAAGGTCGATTTTGAGAAGATCACGGGGGAAGGACTCGCCAAAGGTGTGGGCAAGCACCTCTTTTCGGTTGTTGACGACGTAGATATAGCGGATATCCTCTTCGTTCCTGCCGTAATCATTGACCAGAAGCTGCAATTTGACCTGGTTTTCGGTCAAAATCGGGCTGATCGCTGCTTCGGCCAGATGCCGGGCAATGGATGTGCCACGCTTGTCCAGCTCGCGCTCCAGGAACAGGTGAAACTCTCCCTGCATAAAAAACAGCAATGCCGCTCCCACGAGGAGTATAAGCCCGCAAAATCCAGCGATGAATTTTGTCCTAAGGCTGGGATGTTTCATTTTTTTCCTTTTCGCTGCGCCTCAATCCATCGGTTCATCTGACGGATGGTATCATAGTTTGAATCATCACCCGCAACGAATCGGTCGATCATCATCCCCTTCAGGATTTCCCGCCCTTCCGCATCATCGGCGGCAGAGAAGAGTATGTCCCCCAAACGGCGCTTCAGTTCCGGGTCAATACCCGGCCGAACCACCACCGGCGGGATGCCGTAGGGGTCGGACCGGGTTATGATCCGGGTCTGCTCCGTAAGCTTCGGGTTTTTCAAGGCCGTATACTCCCAGATCAGGCTGTCCACCGCAGCCCCGTCCACAAGCCTTTCGGCCACGGCCCGGATGGATTGATCATGACTGTTGGTATACACGTAGCGGCCAAAAAAACTATCCGGTGTCTCGTTGATCCTGGCCAGCATGTAGGTGGGCACCAGTTTGCCGGTATTGGACTTGGGATCGACAAAGGCGAACACCTTGCCCCGCAACTCCTCAAACCGCTTGATGGGGCTTTCCCGGTGAACAATGATGTATGAATGGTAAATCGGCTTGCCTTTGACCAGCGGCATGGCCAGGAGTTCCATGCCGAATTTAACCTTCCCCTCCACGTACGGCCCGGCGCAGACAAAGGCCGCATCCACGCCTCCCGTCTCCAGAAGATGGTTCATCTCGTCATAATTATCCCGGTCCACCAACTGAACCTGGCGGCCAATCCTTTTTCCGATATACGCCTGCAAGCGCTGGTAGTACACATATCCTTCCTTGGGGGTAATCATCGCTCCCATGCCGATACGCAGCGGCTGCTCACTCCTGGCGGACGACGCCACGACCTGTGATCCGGCCTTCAGGCTGACCCGGACCGGCTCCTTGCGTTCGCATGCCGTGCTTATGGACATAACCACCATGGCCACGAGTGTTGCATACAAAACCGGGAACAGCTGTTTCATGATAGTACCTCCGACAACCGTTCCGGCATTGGCAGAAGATGGCTGTCATCCAGCATTTGGTTGGAACTATTCGTATACAAGCTTATCGCCATTTATCGTAATATCAATTTCAACCCCGTATACGCACACAAAAGAAGGGCTGCCCATCCATCGGCAGCCCTTTTTCGTATTCGTCATACCTATGAGGAATATAATCAATCCGACGCGGGTGTACACCTCACAAATGCGTCCACGCACTCAGCTAAAGCACCGTAGAACCCGTTATCGGTTTCCTTTTGAATGTGATCGCAAAAGGACGGGACCCATTTGCCCAGGAAATTCGTACGGAACTGTTCCTGCTTGAGCAGGTACGCATCGCCCCTCGCCAAATCCCCCTTCTGCAGAGCCTCTACCCGCCGGTAACTGAGGTAATACATGAACTCCAACTCCACGGCGATATGGTCGGGAAGTTCATGGAACCCCTCGTCCCTTGCAAGCCCCTCGTTCTCGTAGATCTGTATGGTCTCCATGGTGGAAGGCCCCATGACCGTCCGGTCTCCGTCCAGGTAGACGGAGCCGTATGGCGGCGCCTTGAGGCCGAACGGCCCCACGAAGAGCCGCGCGTATTCCACGGCCAGCTCCTCTTCCGTGGATGCGGCCAGACTCTCCTCCATCTGCCGGGCAAAAGGTGCGGCAGCGGGGCAAACCTGCCGCAGGTTCAGGGCCAGGGCAGGGAGAAAGTGCTCGGCGCCGAGAGTCTCCTTCTTCGGCTGATAGAAGCATACGGCCAGGAAACGGTAGCACTCCCCTTTCATCAACTCATCAACTGCTTGTTTATTGTTTTGCATGATGCTCCTCGCGGTTGACTTGTAGGGGCGGCCCCGTGTGGCCGCCCAAAAACGGGGCAACCACATGGGGTTGCCCCTAGGAACGTATTATGCCGTATCACACCTTCCTATAGCTCCTGATGTAATAATTGTTTGGGCGGGTCCCCTTTTCGCCGTCCTTCAAGTATTCACCTTTGTTGTTCTTCAACTTCATTGGTTTGTACTGTTTTATCAGCTTGCTTACCTCGCTGTTGGGATCATTGACATCACCCACGATCCGCGCCTTGGCCGGACAAGAGACCACGCAATAGGGCTGTTCGCCGTTTCTGAGCCGATGTACGCAAAAGGTGCATTTTTCAACGGCCCCGCCGGTACGCTGATCTTTCAACACACCTTTACCGCGAGTATCCTTGGGGTCACGCGGGTTTTTGTCGTCTCTGAACTCGTATTCATTCCTGTTGGGCGGGAATGCACCGGCGGCCTTTGCAACCTCAGCCCCGGAGGCGGTGCAACCCTTGATCATCTCCGTTTTATCCCTGTAGAACGGATTGGTATCAACGCCGACTTCGTTATAGCTGATAACACTGTACTGAACATGCTCCTTGTCCACATCCTTGGCGCTGTAAGGGCACTTTTCCTGGCACTTCTTGCACTGGATGCAGTACTTGACGTTGTACAGGGTCAGCCCTTCTTCCGATTTGTACAGCGCCTGCGGCTTCGGACAGCCTTTGACACACTCCGGTTCAGTGCAGTGGTTGCAGCGGGTCGGGATAGTTTCGGCATGGGCATGGGGAAACGTCCCTTCCTCCTTGATGTAAAAGTCTGACCAATTGAACGTCTGCCCATGGCTCCTGCCCTGGGTAGTGTTTTCGGTTTTGCAGGCTATGGCGCAGGCACCGCAGCCCATACATTTATGAAGGTCTATGACCATTCCATATTGTTTTGCCATTTATGTAGTCCCCCCTTTCCTAGGCTTTCTCAATCTTGACACCGGTAAAACCGCCATTGCGCGCTGTTGAACCGCTCAGCCGGTCATAATCGTCCACCAGAAGCTCGTTATTATTGCCGCCACGGGGCAGGGCCTTGGCGTAGTCCTTGGCAGCCACTCGACCATAGGCCCAGTGTCCCTGGCCATAACACTTGGCTACTGTGCCGGGTCGTACGCCTTCCCACAACTGCGCTTTGGTGACGATACTACCAGTCGTGGAAGTAAGGCGAATAGAATCGCCATTCTTGATCCCCAGCTTCCTGGCGTCTATGGGATTGATTTTGGCTACGTCGTCCCAGCTTCTGTCGCCCACGTCCACCTTCTTGAACTCCTGGTACCACGGGGTGTTGGCACTGCGGCCTTCGCGGTTGAGGCGCGACTTATGATCAATAAAGGTGAATGGATATTCCGCCTCACTGCCGTGACGTCTCGGTGATTCATAATGCGGTACAAAGGCCAATTCGCCCCGTGCTTCGTAGTTGCAGGTTTTCAAGACGTCATCGATAGTGGTGTTATATTTTTTGGCATGTTCAGCGAGCCCCTTCTTCAACTCTTCACTGTAGAACTCGAACTTTTTGGTATGGGTATGAAAATGCCCCCAATCCTTTTTGTATGAAAATTTAGCGGAGTTGCAGATTCCTTTCTTTTTGAAGTCCGCCCAGCCGGCAATCTTGTCACCCTTGATGACCTGCTTGCCATCCCAGAGGGGCTGGGTGTCTATCTTGACTGCAATCTCGTTGAACTCGGCAGCCGTGGCCGGCTTCTTCCCGGTCTCGGGGTCCGCGAACGAAGCATAGTAGTCGTACAGGTTGGCAAAACCACGGGCCTTCAGCTTTTCCGCCAACAACCACATGACCTCTATTTCATCCGTCTTTACCTGCCACAATGGCTTGATGACCGGCTGCTGGAGCGATACATGGGTGTGCATATTGGCGCTTACCTTTGCCAAAGAAAGCTTTTCCGTCGGCGCGAAGGTGGACGGCAGCACGATATCGGCAAACTGTGTCATTTCCGAGGCGTTGGTGACCATATGAACAAAGAACGGTATCTTGGCCAGGGCCTTTTCCCATCGTTGGGCGCCGGTGCAGGAAAACGCAAAATTGCTCCAGTTGCTGATAAAGATTTTGACCGCGCCCGGGTCCTTCAACATGCCGTTGGCCGCGTTGTTGGTGACAACCCCCTTGCCGATCTGGCCATGCACGACAACCGGCATGTCTCTATCACCACGGCCGTCGATTACTTTCCCCTTGCCATGTTTTTTGGCCAGTTCGTCTATGAATCCATCAACCTTTGGGTATTTCCCCGCTGGAAGCGAACCATACGGAAACACGCCTCCTTCCGTCTCGATCGAACCCAGGACACCGTTGAGTGCGTAGACGGCCATGGAACTGTAGGTCCCCCTGGGGGTCATGGCCACGCCAGGCCCCATCCAGACGGCACAGGCTGACCCTGCCTTGCCCATCATGCGTGAAACGCGGACGATTTGATCTTCCGGGATCAGCGTTATTTTGGCTGCCCAGGCAGGGGTTTTGTCTTTCAACTCAATATTCCACCATTTAACGAGACCAAAGGTTTCTTTTTCCGCAAAAGCAGCCTCATCCACCGTGGCTCCGGCCTTGAAAAGGTTTTTACCGTCCTTGAAATCGCCGACAAACTCCCTGCTCCACATCCCTTCAGTCAACAGTACATGGGCGATGGCCGCGGCCAGGGCACCGTCCTCGCCAGGCTTGATCGGCAGCCACTCATCGGCCTTGATGGTGGATGTGCTCATGCGGGGATCAACGGCAATCAGAGAGCCCCGATCCATGACATCGCCGAATTTGGTGATGGCGTTTGGTATCTGCCGGTTCGAGCTGACCGGGTCGCAGCCCCACACCACCAGACATTTTGTTTTGTCCAGGTCATAGTCCCGATAACCAAAGTAGCCCTGGGTATAGCCCGGGCCCTGCTCCTCCGCAACCGCACAGATAGCGCTGTGGGAGATGTAGTTAGGGGTGCCGTAGATCTTTGGCAGGGTACCGTACAGCAAATTGGTGGTAAAAGGGGAATACCGGCCCCGCATGTACAAAAGTTTTTCGGGTTCGCCGGCCTTGCGCAGTTCCATCATCTTATCGGCCAGCGTATCCAGCGCCTCATCCCACGTGATAGGGACAAACTTTGGATCGATGCCGCGCCCTTTTGCAGGGTTGGTTCGCTTCATCGGCACCTTCACACGATCCGGATCGTAGGCCTGCTGGATCATCAGGTGCCCTCTGGGACAGCAAAAGCCGTTATTGGCCTTGCTGAGCTGATTGCCGCGTACCTTGACAACACGACCACTCTGAACGAAAAACTCCACCGGGCACCAGGCGGTACACCCCTGACAGGTGGAGGGTATCCATGCCCCCGGTTTTGCGCCGCCCCCTGATCCGGCGAAGGCCAGTGCATTGAACAATGGACCATCAAGGGTAACAATCACCCCGGCTGCCAGCGACGCCTTTAAAAAATCCCTTCTGTTAATATTCATCCTTTCCTCCTTCCGGGGTGATCCCCTTGAGCTCCGGCACCGCATCCTTGCGGCCCTTCAGTACCGTACAGATATCAACCGTGCACCATTCATCGCTACTGCACCTTTTCATCCGTCCCTCCTTTCGGTGTGATTGTCTTCAGTTCCGACGCCACTTCCTGGAAACTCTGCGCAGCCACATCGAGCAGGAGCATGGCGTATTTTTTGTTGTGCACCCCGCCGCCGGCGGTGACGACCCTGAGGTTTTCCTGGCCCAGCTTGAGCTTGGCCGCTGCCTTGGTGAAAACCGGCGAGCGTTCGGCGCCTTTTGCCTGGTCCATCGCCTCCAGCGCCGCCTTCTCGGCCTGCTTGGTTTCCGCCACTGCATCCACGATATCCTTGGCCCATTGGACGGTCATCTTCCCGTATTTTGGATCCTTGTGATGGCATTCGGCACAACTCTTGTTCGATCCTTTCCTTACCTTGTTCCCCTTCGCGTCCCGGCTGTTCAACTGGTGACAACCGGTGCAGTTGGTGCCGAAGGAATGCATCAGTGAGGGGTATTTCTCTTTGGCCCCCTCGCCCACACCGCCGACACCGGCCAGCAGCTTCTTGGTATAGAAATGCGGCTCGGGATGGCATGCGGCGCAGTTCCGTACGGCAGCGTCCAGATAGGAGGATTTCTTGTGGTCGATGGTCTCATGGCACTGGTTGCAGCGGGCGGTCTGCTTGGTGACGTGCTCCGCATGCATCAGCTTTTTGTTGCTCACCTTGGCCATGAGTTCGGGGGATGCATCATGATGGCACTCAAGACACAGGTCCATCTTCAACGCGGTGCTTCCCATGATCATTTCCAGGTGGCAGCGGTTGCAGGATATCTTTGCCGCTTCCAGTTCCTTATGGGTGATAGGCTTTTTCGGTTTGTCATCCCCTCCGGCATCACCGGCGACCTTTTTCATCTCCAGGGGTTTTTCAGGGATCTCGTGGCACACTGCGCACTTGGCCCGCCCTTCATTCTCCTTTGCCTTGCGGAAATGGCAGATAAAGCACAATTCCTTGGGCACTTCGAAATGCTTGTCCCTGGCTTGATGCAGATGGCACGAGGTGCATTGGAGTTTCTGGCCGTCGATCATCTTTTCCAGGTGGGTTTTATGTTCGAAGGGTTTGAGATTCCCCTTGTACTTGGTGTCATACTTCTTTTTGTAGTCGATCTGCTGGACCAGGAGCTTGTCCTTGGGGTGGCATGTGGCGACGGTGCAGCTCAAATCGCTCACCGACGGCCGCTTGCGCACCTCCTTGTCGCCGGTGGCAAGATAGGAGAAGAGCTGTCCCAGGCCCCTGAACTTTGCCTTGGGCGTCGGCTTTTCACCCGGCTTGTAATGGCAGTCGATACAGCCCGTGATCCTGCCGGTCTTCTTGTCCGGCAGGCTATGCTTGTCCTTTTTCCAGGTCGCATAATTCGGCTTCATGATGTGGCATTGCGTGCCGCAGAACTCGGACCGTCCCGTGTATTTTTCCGCTGCAAGCATTGCCGCCAACGCCGTCCCGGCGATAACCACAAGCACCAGCACCACGATAGCCAGCCACTTCCACACCCGTTTCATTTTCTTGTGCGACTTGGTAGTTCCATGATCCACAGCGCAACTCCTCCTTCAACCCATATTTATTCACCCGAGAGGTGATCCGAATCCCGATTTATTTTTTTAAAACCACCGCCTGCAATCACGTTCCAAGGAGGGCGCAGGTGTTACGACATCGTAACGCCACCAGTCAATACACCAGGTTGGCTTTCAACGTTATTTTCGCTTCACCGTCTTGTCCGGGAGACGCCGCACCCTTTTCGGTGCTGCATCCGGCTTGCTTGATGGCGTTTCAGATCGGGGACCGTCGAACGCGGACAGCATCCCATTACCACCTGTCGCTAAGGGTAATTACAAGAAGCCGGCCAATAGGGGGATTGTCGTTTACTGAGAGGGCATGAAGAGGATTATTTTGGATGTGTTGAGGAGGGCAATACGAGCGACAGGACACTCATCCGACAGCAGATGCGCTCTTTGGGTTAAGCTGTTTCATTTCATTTCTTTCCGGTGCGCCGCAAGCCACCGGTTCATCTGGCGGATGGTATCGTAGTTCGCGTCATCACCCGCAACGAAGCGGTCGATCATCATCCCTCTCAGGATATCATTACCTTCCGGATCGGATGAAGCGGATAACAATATATCCTTCAATCGTTTCTTGAGTTCAGGGGCGAGTCCCGGACGGACGACCACCGGCGGGATGCCGTAGGGTTCGGACCGGGCGATGATCCGAATCTGTTGTATCAGCTTCGGCTGCCTCTGGGCCACATAATCCCAGATCAGGCTATCCACCGCGGCCCCGTCCACAAGCCCTTCGGTCACGGCCCTGATGGATTTATCGTGGCCATACGTAAAGATGTAGTGGCTAAAAAAGCTGTCCGGAGTCTCGTTCATTCTGGCCAGCATATAGGTGGGCACCAGTTTCCCGGAATTTGACTTGGGATCGGCAAAGGCGAACGCCTTGCCCCGCAACTCCTCGAACTGCGTTATCTGGCTATCCGTGCGAACTACAATGTATGAATAATATACCGATTTACCTTTGACCAGCGGCATGGCAAGAAGTTCCATGCCGAATTTATCCTTCCCCTCCACATACGGCCCTGCGCAGACAAAGGCCGCATCCAGGTCACCGGTCTCCAGGAGACGGTTCATCTCTTTATAGCTGCCCCGATCCACCAGTTTAACGGTGCGGCCAAGCTTTTTTCCGATGTATGCCTGCAGGCGCTGATAATAGACATAACCTTCCTTTGGGGTAATCATCGCCCCCATGCCGATACGCAACGGCTGCTCACCCTGTGCGGGCAACGGCTGCCTGACCGGAACCGCGGCCTTTGAAACGACCGGAACCGGTTCCGTGCGGTTGCAGGCCAAACATGCCAGCAGTATTCCCAAAACCGCTAGTGCGACATACCATCGTTTCATGTCAGTGCCTCCGAAATGCAACACTATAAACGGCATTAAACCGCGGACAGATGGGATAAACGCAGACAACATCTAACCATAAAAAAAACAAATAGTTTTCACCGGATTGGCTCTGCAAAAGCATCATCTACCTTTTTGATTTATTCGCTTTCATCTGCGTCCATCTGCGGTTAACGGCTTTTTACGGTTCCATTGGATCAGCCGTTGTTCTCACCGGCGGACGCAATCCTGTTCAATTTTTCCCAGAGCACCTTACGGGAGATGCCCAGCAGGGCCGCCGCCTGGGTCTTGCTGCCGCCGGCCGCCCTGAGGACCTTCTCGATGTAACGGGCCTCGAACTCCTGGGTCGCCTCCCGGAGCGGCTTCTCCACCGTGAAGGTCTCAAATAGTAGACCGATAGAGGCGGAATCCCGCATATGGGCAGGGAGATGAGCCGGCTTGATCTTCTCACCGGGATAGAGCAGGGAGAGGTGTTCCAGGGTGTTGCGCAGTTCACGCACATTACCGGGATAGCCGTACAGCGAGAGGATGTCCATCACCTGGGACGACAGGGTTACTGTACCATCTCCGCCCGGCGGCTGAAACAGCTTCAGGAAATGGGCCGTAAGCAGCGGGATATCCTCCCGCCGTTGCCGCAGCGGAGGGATCGTCATGGCGATCACGTTGATGCGGTAGAACAGGTCCTCGCGGAATCGCCGGCCCTGCACCGCCTCGGCCAGATCCTTGCTGCTGGTGGCGATCAGCCTGAAATCCGATTTCCGCTGCCGCGTTCCCCCCACCCGGTAGAAGCTGCCATCCTCCAGCACGCGCAACAGTTTGCCCTGGACCGCCAGGGGGATATCCGTGATCTCGTCCAGCAGGAGCGTCCCGCCGTGGGCGGATTCCACATACCCGATACGCTCTTCCACCGACCCGGTGTAGGCTCCCTTGTCCGCGCCGAACAACTCGCTCTCGAAGAGCGAATCCGGAATGGCGGCACAGTTGACCTTGATGTACGGCCCCTCTTTCACGGCGCTCAGGCGCTGGATATGATCGGCCAGCACCTCCTTGCCAACGCCGCTCTCACCCATCATGAGAATCGTTGCCCCGGTCGGCGCAGCCGTTTCCGCCACCTCGATGACCCTGCGCATGTCGGGCGAGCGGGTCATCATACTCCTCTTCCGGCATTCGGCCGATTCCACCAGGTTTACCATGTCGCGGAACTCTATCAGGCGGCGGATCTTCAGGAAGACCAGTTCCAGGTGAAACGGCTTGGTGATGAAGTCGAAGGCACCGATCTTCATCGCCTCCACGGCGTTCTCGATGGTGGCGTGGCCGGTCATGACCAGCACCTTGCAGGCGGGGTGGCGCAGGACGACTTCACGCATGATATCCAGCCCGCTGGCATCGGGCAGGTGCAAGTCCTGCAGAAGCAGGTCGAAGCTTTCCTCGGCCGAGGCAGCCAGGGCATCGGCCCCGTCCATGGCAACCCGGACGGAGTATCCCTCGCCTTCCAGGGCGCACTGCAGCGGCTGCCAGAGCAACGGGTCGTCTTCGACAATAAGTATCTTGATCATAAGACCTCTGCGTTATCCTGCTTTTCTCCCTCCCAGGGTCGGGGTGGGGATGAGTTCCCTTCGGCTCCGCTCTGGGAACGGTTGGTGAGCGGAGTCGAACCAACCTCGCTATCCAGCGGGATACGGACGGCAAAGACCGTTTCGCCCGGCCTGCTTGAAACGTCGATTGCGCCGTTGTGCATGTCGATGATGTTCTTGCATATGGCCAGACCCATGCCGGTCCCCTTGCCTGCCTGCTTGGTGGTGAAAAATATGTCGAAGATGCGCCCTTGGATCTCTTCCGGTATCCCCCCGCCGTTGTCCACTACAGTGATGGTATACTGCGCGTCATCCGTTGATGCCGACATGCGAACCATGCCCTGCGCCTCGCAAGCGTCCACGGCGTTCATGAGCAGGTTGAGGATAACCTGGTGCAGCTTGGCCTTGTCCATGCGCACGGTAACAGGTGGGGTGCAGGCATCATGAGCCTTGAAAAAGACCGGCCTTTTTTTGAGGGCCATGGCACCGAAGGTTGCGGCTTCCTGGAAGAACAGGTCACTTTGCACCGGTTCGATGGCCAGGTTGCTGGCGCGGCTGAAATCGCCCAGTTGCTGGACGATCTTCTGGATGCGGGCCAGTCCCTGCTTGAGCAGATCGGTCTGGGTGCAGACACTTTCCGACGACTCCTTTTCCAGAAAATAGATGGAACTGGATATGGCGTTGAGCGGGTTGTTGACCTCGTGGGCCACACCGGCCACCAACTTGCCGATGGTGGCCAGTTTCTCGCTCTGGATCAGGGTGGAAAAGACCTGCCGCCGCTCGTTTTCGCTCTCCCGCAGACGTACCAGCATGGCGCTGAAGCTCTCCTGCAACAACCCGATCTCGTCATTTCTCGGTTCAGGAAGGTCAACCGTGAGGGTTTGCGGGTCAACCCCGGACATGGTACCCGCGAGATCTTGGATCGGCCGGGATATCGTTTGCCCCACGAAATAGAACAAGGCGGTGCCGAACAGGAAAAACAGGACCGAAAACGATACAACCTTGAACCCCATCAAGTAGAGTTCGCGTTCAAGCGGCTTCATGGAGAAACCGATTCTGAGAGTCCCCCAGCTCTTGCCGTAGATGCGCAGCGGCATGGCAATGTCGAGAATATGCTCACGCGTTGCCCCATCCAGGACGATCCGGGAAATGAACGAGTCGCCCACTAAGGCTTTCCGCGTAAGATCGTCCGTATAGACAAGGCCATATTCCATGTAACGGTTATGGGCCAACACCTTGCCCTTGTCGTCGGTCACAAAGGCGTACAGGGTCGGGAAGTCCCTGTTCGCCACGATCTCCTCCACAAAATTATCCAGCAACCCGCCTTCGGCAATGACCCCCATTTCCTCGTACACGAGGGCGTTGATGATTGGCGTCCTGAGCGAGGTGGCCATGCTGCGGGCATTGCTTACCAGGCGATCGTACAGGAGCCGCCTTTCGTTGTTCCAGGCCCAGCTTCCCCAGATTATTGAGGTTATGGCCACGATCAATGCGGCGGTCAGGACAAATTTGCCCTTTATCCCCAAAAAGAAGGGTACCCTCATCGATGGCATCCGTATCCGCACCCCGTTGGTATGTCGCGGATCATGCTGAAGATCTTCCGATAGTCGTTGGAGTTCGCTTCCGCGAACCCGTTTTTGAATTCATCGTCCCAAGTGGACATGATCCTCTTGTGTTCGGGATTGTTCCGGTCAAGTTTCAGCAAGGCCTTTTTTACAGCCCTGATGAACTCGGGGGGGGCCTCTTTCCTGACCACGAACGGGACAGACGGCAGGGGATCGGAATAGGCCAGCACCCGCAGACCGTAGCTCATGTATTTTTTTGCGATCACATCCTTGACAGCCCCGGCATCGTATTGCCCCTTCAGGATGGCCTTGGCAACGGCATCATGGTGTTTAAGGTTCGTGAACAGGGCCAGGTCCTGAAGCCTGATGCCGTTGTTCCACAGCAAGTATCGGGGAATGAGATTGCCCGAGGTGGAATGTGACGAACCGAATGCCACCGTCCTGTCCTTGAGGTCATGCAATGATTTAAGAGGCGAATCGTTCTGCACAATAATGGCGGAGCGGTAATAGGGGATACCGTTCTCGTTGAGCGGCTTCAATATGGGGATTGCACCGTAGAGCGTTCTCGCCTCTATAAAGGTGACATCCCCCAGGGAACTGATCTGGGTGACACCATCCCTCAAGTACCGTACCGCCTCGGGGTAGTCGCGGCTGATCTTCAACTCGAAGTGGTAGGGGGTATTCTGGGTGAGATAATCCATGATCGGCTGGTAGCGCTTGTACATGACCACCGGGTTATAGCGGGGGATGACACCGAATCTGACGAGCGGTTTATCGTCCGCCAGGACGGGGATCGCAAGCGCGAACAGCAGACAGGAGATAACGATAAGGGCGAGCTTCATGGCAGTTCCTCGGAGAGAGGGGACGTCGTTCCGGCAGGCGTAATATATCTGCTTTTGCGGATAAATGGCATAAAATTTAGCGCTGTATTACGCTACGGTCGAGTACGATAATTTCCGCCGTACTCCCCGCAACAATCGAGGTATTCGGCTCAAGCCTCAGAAGACAGTTTCCCTGGGTGAGCGAGACAAGATTGGCGGAACTCTGATTTCCGGTGGTCATGGCGGTATAGACCTCATGCTTCAGCGTTACCCGCACCCTGACTAGATGCAGCCGATCTCCCAAACAGTTACGAATCCAAAACACCGACCGTCAAACAACGGTGTTTTTGGGATGTGACCCTGTAACGGCAAGCAGCTTCACCGTAGATTTCGCACGATTTGCTTTAGGTGGCATCCATACCTGTTCCATGATTAGCAAGATACCGGCCAAATTCATAATACTTCAGGCTGGCGCCACTCCATGAAAAGCCTGACGTTTAAAACTCTTGTTCTCGATCCCCCAGAGGTTTACATTATTTCATCAGCCTTGAATGCCTGCATCAGGAATAGATGAGAGGTGGAACATGAACATCTCAAAACTGAGGACGCTTCACGTATGGATTGGGATTTCAGCTTGTACCTTTCTCTTCATTCTGGCGGCTACCGGCATCGTTCTCGACCACCGGGATCAGTTGACAGTCAAAGATAAGGTAACCTCAAACGGCACAGTGGAAATTAGTCGCGGTTCCGATCTGGAGGGACTCCCAGTTTCACCTTCCAAGGCTATCGATATCGCATTGGCCAGCTTTGGTGAAGGCGCCAAAATTCGCAAACTCGAACTGAAAAAGTCGGGGAAAGGCTTTATCTACAAGATTGAATCAAAGTCCAAGGAGCAAATTCAAATAGATCCGATATCTGGCGCCGTTCACAAAACGGGCGAAGGAAAAGTTGACATCGTAAGAGTATCCAAAATGCTTCATACCGGCGAGGGCGTGATGGGCACCGTATGGTTATATGATGCAATCGCTCTTGCGCTTGCGTTTCTCGCGGTATCCGGTGCTGTACTGTTTATCAAGAGAATGCGGCACTGAGCCAAGGAGATCAATTACGTCGATAGCAGACAACGGAAAAGAGGTATATGTCATGGATAGGGAATGGCTCAACATACTCACCCATCTGCTTGTCGCGACAGCGGCCGGAGGGCTTATCGGATTGGAGCGGAGCTATCATGGCCGCCCGGCCGGCTTCAGAACGCATACTTTGGTGTGTGTTGCGTCGAGCCTGCTCATGCTCGTCACGATGTACCAAGGCACGTGGTTTGTCGGGGCAGCCCTGGATACCGTCCGGGTTGATCCGACCCGCATGGCTCAGGGTGTCATGACCGGGATAGGCTTTCTTGGTGCAGGCGTCATCATGCGGGAAGGCTTGACCGTGCGAGGCTTGACCACGGCGGCCTCTATCTGGATTACGGCAGCCATCGGGATTCTGGCCGGGGTGGGCTTCTACAGTGCCGTGGTCATGGCATCGATCATTACCATCGGGACACTGACCGTATTCCGGAAGGTTGAAAACTTGATGCCCTCGCAGGTATTTGCTCACCTTACCATCAACTTCAGCCGTAACACCTATTTATCCGAGAAGGAAATCAGGACACTGCTTCTGCAAAATGGCTTTTCGGTGGCGAATGTAAGCTACCAGTTGCTGGAAAAAGGCGATTATCTGGAATATCGCATGACCGTGCGCACCATGGACAAAGATAATATCGAGAAGCTGTCAAATTCTCTTCTGGAATTACCAACGGTTTCCGAATTCAACATTTCACAGGCGGGTGACTGATAGCTCCTCATTTCATATCGCTTCACAAGATTGCCATGCACCGCCCCGCCACCCACAAAAAGAGGCCGGCAGTGATTGCCGGCCTGATAACATGAAGGAGGTGGTGGTAGATGAACTGGTAGAAAGTAAGTAGAGAAAAGCGCCGTTTGAATCAACACCCCTGCATATCGTTTACCTTGTCAACCTTGACCGATTCTCCAGCCTTGAATTCCGAGGCCTTGCCGGATTTGATGGTGATGGTGGAGCCGTCCTTGGCCGTAATCTTGCCCATCTTGCCGTTGACCTTGACACTGCCGCCCTTTTTCAGATTTGCGGCTTCCGACATTTCAACAACGATCTTGTCGTCGTTGATGGACTTGACCTTGCCTTCGGCTGCAAAGGCGGATGTGACGGCAACGATAGCCAGGGCCAGAAACAGTACGATTTTTTTCATGCGGATATTCTCCTTTTTCTCTTATGGACGTGAGATTGTTAATCAGCAATCGGTTTGGCATTCCACTTGATTCGGACACCAGATTTTTTTTCCTGGATTTCTTCCGCCGGTTTGCTCTCGGCCCGAGGCTGTTCAACCGGTTCCTTTCGGAGCTGCTCCTGCTTTGCAGACGCTGGCGGTTCATCCTGTTTTAGTGACTGTTGCTGCGATACTGATCCGCCGACAAACTGCCATGAATTTATACCTTGGCTCGGTTCGTCCAGAACAACAGTCTGGGTTTTACCGGAGCGGTAGGTAATCACCAGTGAATCGGCCTGGCAAACACCCGTGCCAAACATAATCAGGGCAAAAACGGTAACAGCAGAGATTCGGTTCATAGGGATCATTCTCCTTGCAAGGGTAAAAGTATGGTGCCTGAGAAGATTCCCGGCATCCTGATCGACCCTAGAATACCACCTGCAGCATCATCCGGAACGTGTCGAAATCCTGATAGGTTGTTGTGGTTGGTGTGGATATGCTCATGGTACTGGGCACCCCACCGACCGGCAACGGAGTAGCCTGGTTGAATGCTGTTTTCAGATATTCCGCGGTCAGACGGACCCTGTTATCGCCAAGAACAAAGTAATTTATGCCCACGCCACCCTGGTTGATGATCTGATGGTTCTTACCCAGTAGTCGGGCAAATTCCCAGTATTCATACAAAATGTAAGGTTGGAGCTTTCCTGCCTTGCCGATGGTAACAGGCAGAATATAGGCCGCCTTGCCATAGCCACCCTCTTTCTGACCATTCAGACCGGCCACCACGGCCAAATGATCGCCAGGGTTGCTGTTGGTCTTCCAGGCATCTTCAAAATCGGTTTTAAGATATTGGCCTGTTACCGTGACAACGCCAAAAGGTAAGTTTTGTTCATACATGAGGTCAACGGCATATGCCTTGTAATCCGCAGTATCGCCGTTATTCACGGTGCTGGCGCCGGTGGTGGCGTTGAACCCGACATTTTTATATACCGCGTTGGGTTGATAGGCCATACCAACGCCGATGTTCAGGATGTTCTTAGCGCCAAAGTAGGTTCCCTGGTAGCCAGATCCCCCTTCCGACTCAAGAAAATCGTACGTAAGACGTCCAACATATTCAAGGTTGGTTTTAGGGGCATTTGTCGATGTGTAGGTCTTGCCGTCCAAGGGGTTTACTATGCTGGATGAGCCCTCTCGGCCTTGGAAAACGCCGGCAAAATAGGTCACCCTGTCATTGAAAAAGCGGCCCATGGCCACACCGCCCAAGTCACGCGAGAACTTGGCCGGTGAAGTACCGTAGGCGCCGTAGACGAACATGGAACGATCCTGGGAGAGCGGGGCAAAGCAGTCGTCCAGGTTGGCGCGGCTCAGGGGGATTTTGGTCAGACCCACCTTCAGGTTCAGGGCCGGGCTGAAGTTTGCGATGGCATAGGCATCGATGATCCTGACGTCACGGTCGTTCCAGTCCGTGTCCTGGGCGGACAGGGCATAGCCCAAGGTGTTTTTTGCGGTGCCGGTGTTGCCGCAGGTCTGGAATTTGTAACCCCAGGTCTCGTCAAGCATGCCGGTCAAACTGAGACGGTTACGCATGAAGTGCAGGTCGGTGCGGTTTTCATCACCCTTGTTGCCACCGCCATAGCTGGTGTTTTCCACATAGAACTGTCCCTTCAGATCAATCTGGACAAAGCCGCCGTCATCACCGAACTCGATCCTGGGGCCTGCCTGGGCTTGAGTTGCAAGACACAAGCCCAATAACATTGCCATACTGCCGGCCACCAGCTTACCCCTTGGTACTAAATTCCACATTCTCAACATGTCGTCTCTCCTCCTGCCGGGGCATGGAACCCCCGAACGTTCCAGAGTGATGGTGAATCTTGTTGTTAACGATAGAGGTTTTCGTGTAAAAGAAAATTCAATGTTTGTTATGATCAAATAACGGTTTGTAATAGAGGAAAATAACTATATATGGAATCCGTATATCTAAAAACATTGGTTGAAGTGGTAAAAGCGGGAAGCATTTCTAAGGCTGCCGACACCCTCTGCGTTACCCAACCGGCTGTTTCCCGGCGTATCAAGTTCATAGAAGAACAGTATGACTGCCCGCTTCTTGATCGTAGCGGGCCGACACTGACGTTGACTGATGCCGGTAAGCTGGTATTCAAGAAAGCCGAGCAATTGCTTAATATCGAGCGGGAACTGCTTTCCGGTCTCAAGTCAATGCGTGAGCAGAAAAGCATCGCGTTCATCTGCACACCCACCTTCGGCATCGTTCACCTGCCAACAATCATGACTGAATTCATGATGGAATATAATGATCTGGCCGATCTCTCCTTTATGTTCGATACACCGGACAAAATCGTGGAGGCCTTGCGTGATGGCTTGTTCGATCTGGCGGCCATCGAGCATTGTGAATGCTTTGACCTTTCGGAGTTGTCAACCATTGCCCTGCCGGGTGACGACATGATCTTTGCCAGCTCTCCGTCACTCGGCATACCTGACGGTTTTATCAGCCCGGATGTGCTGTTTGCGCAAACGGTATTCGTCCGCAAGGAGGGTTGTTGTTCGAGAACGCTTCTGGAAGGCAATCTGCGAGCGATAGGAAGGGGACTGCCGGATTTCAAAAACTTCGTCGTAATTGACGATCTTCACATGATAGTGCAGACAACACGAGAGGGCCGTGGGGTATCGTTTCTGTCTCGCGAACTTGTGCAGGATCAAATCCAGGCCGGTCTGTTATGCGAACACCGTATCGATGGCTTTCGGCATCACCGCAATCGGACCCTTATTGTACATGAAGGCTGCAACAAGTCGTCTCAATCGCCACTCAAGTTTTTTATCAACGTGATAACCGCTCGTTTCGGGTTGCCCGCTCACAACATGATCTGATCGGGTAACCATCCGTTGATGGTTGCATCTGCAAAAGAAGGGGATTCCATAATGGAATCCCTTTTCTGTCTACTCCTGCCATATTCAACTCACCGTATGCAAATATAAACCTCTTGCCGGATGCAGACCAACCTCATTTCATCAGGTGCCGCCCCGCAAAAACACCTATGATAATTGCGTATAGCCGTATGCAAATGTATGACTTTACTGTGAGGATATTTCACCTTAGTTTTAATGCAGAACCCCGCAATATGAACAACAACGAAGTTGAAGCGGCACAGTGGACACTTTGATTGCAGCCGGAACAAATACATCTTGACACAAACACATATTCTTATATGATTATATAATCATATAAGGAGGAGCCATGGACGACTTTGCCACATTACGCGCAGATATCCTGAAAACCCTCGGTCAACCCACCCGCCTCAAGATCATTGAATTCCTGCGCGGCGGCGAGCGATGCGTCTGCGAGATATTCCCCGCCATTGGCGAGGAACAGTCCAACACATCGCGGCACTTGAACCTGATGGTTTCGGCGGGATTGCTCTCTCGACGCAAGGAAGGGGTAAAGATTTTTTACGCCGTGAAGCACCCTGAGATTCTTGAAATTGTCGATCTGGCACAGCAGATCATGACCCAGGAGATTACCGGTCGTCACCGGCTATTGAAGGTTGCCTGATTTTTTTGTTCCACTGTATACGCCATTAATCACACAATCATGGAATTGATATGCTGAAACACGCCGCGGATTACATAACCTTCGACCTTGTTGGCCTCACGCCCGGGACACATTCGGGCGAAGCCCTCGACTTCTTTCTCTACGACACCACCAAGATCTTCCTGTTGCTGACGACAATAATCTTTGTGGTGGCAATCATCCGCGCCTCCTTTCCTCCGGAAAAGACCAAACGCATCCTCTCCCACAAGCGTGAATACGTGGGCAATTGCCTGGCCGCCCTGTTGGGGATCGTTACCCCCTTCTGCTCATGCTCTGCCGTTCCCCTCTTCATCGGGTTCGTGGAATCGGGCGTGCCCCTGGGGGTGACCTTTTCGTTTCTCATCTCCTCGCCCATGGTCAACGAAGTGGCGCTGATCATGCTCTGGGGGCTGTTCGGCTGGAAAATCGCTCTCATCTATATCGGAACCGGTTTGATTGTTGCGATTGTCGCAGGGATCATCATCGGTAAACTGCGGATGGAGAAATACGTTCAGGACTATGTCTGGGAGATGCAGGTCGGCAACGCCGAGATCATCGAGCAGACCTTCCGTGAAAAGCTCGATTATGCCCGCGAGTACACGTTGGGGCTTTTGAAAAAGATCTGGCCTTATGTAGTTGTCGGGGTTGGTATCGGCGCCTTTATCCACGGCTATGCCCCCCAGGACTTCCTGGTCAAGTATGCCGGCCGAGATAACCCCTTTGCCGTGCCGTTGGCCGTACTGATCGGGGTGCCGCTCTACAGCAATGCCGCCGGGGTGATCCCCATTGTCCACGCCCTGATGGAAAAGGGCCTGCCCATCGGCACCACCCTGGCCTTCATGATGGCGGTCACGGCCCTGTCGCTGCCCGAGGCGATCATTCTCAAGAACGTCTTGAAGAACCGTCTGCTGGCGGTATTTTTCGGCACGGTTGCCGTGGCGATAATCTGCGTCGGCTATCTGTTCAACGCCATATTGTAACAGCTTGATTCAGCCGGGAGTATTCCATGAACTATCTGCGTATCGTGACGGTGACAGCCTTGATGACGTTCCTTGCCATACCGGCATTTTCACAGGAAACGGATTTCGACGCCTTCCTTACCCGCTTCGACTACGAGATGCGCGATGACATGAAGATCGACAGCAAAGGGCTGGTTCCATTACTCACCAGCGGCAAGGCACTACTGATTGATGTGCGATTCAAGGAAGAGGCGGCCGTCTGGCGCACCGGCTTTGCCCTGAGCATCCCATTGAACGAGCTTCCCAAGCGCATCAAGGAGCTGCCAAAGGACAAAATCATTGTCGCTGCCTGTCCCCACAAGGATCGCTCCGCCATTGCCATGGCCTATCTGCGCAGCAAAGGCTATGACGCAAAATATCTCACCGATGGACTGATCGGCCTGGCCGAACATCTGCGGGGGGAGCGTGCCAAGGACTTTATGGAAGACCTGGACAAATTGAAAACAAAGCAACACTGAATACAAACATCGTGTGAAGGAGAATGGACCATGAAAATCGAAATATTGGGAACCGGCTGTGCCAAATGCAAAACACTCTATGAAAACGCGAAAAAGGCTGTTGAAGAAAGCAGCGCACATGCAGAAATCGTCAAAATCGAGGAGATACCCAAGATTATGGCTTATGGCGTCATGAGCACCCCTGCGCTGGTGATCGACGGCCAGGTGAGGTTTTCCGGCAAGGTGGCATCGGTAGCCGAGATCATGGCGATGTTGTAAACAGTTCATGGGTGCTTGTTGGCCGCCCGCAACGACCCGCCACCCTGGCAACAGGGAAGGGTCATATCAACCGTACGAAAGGAGAATAACATGAAACGGACTATCACCATCATCTCCCTCACACTCGCGCTTGCACTCACCGTATCGTCGGCATTCGCCGGACCGGGCCGCTGGTCGGCCAACAAGGGGAATACCCCCGGCTGGCAACTGATGACCCCCGAGGAGCGCACCGAACACCAGGCCAAGATGCGCAGCTTCACCGAGTACAACGCATGCAAGGAGTATGTGGACGAACACCACAAGAAGATGGCGGAGCGGGCAAAGGAAAAAGGTGTAACGGTGCCGGTAATGAGACGCAACCCCTGCGACATGATGAAGGCTCGCGGCTTCCTCAAATAAGGGAAGCACACCGCACATAAACCGCCGTTGGCTTGCTTGAATGCAGCCACGGCGGTTGTTCATTCAATCACTTCATGGAGGTCCAATGCCTGTTATCCGCTTATGCGCCGCCGTTGCAATTCTGTTTCTGCTGCCTCTCCTGTGTTGTGCCGCCGGGCTTCCGTCGGCTAATGACGCCGCCATCCGCGCCGCCCTGGCATCGGGCAAGCCGACAGTGGCCGACTTTGGTGCCCGCACCTGCATACCCTGCAAGAAGATGGCGCCGATCCTGGAAGAATTGAACCGCGAACTTAAAGGCAAGGCCAATGTCCTCTTTACCGATGTATGGGAAGCCACTGCACTTGCCCACCACTATAGTGTGCAAATGATCCCGACCCAGATCTTTTTCGATGCCAAAGGAAAGGAAATGAAGCGCCATATGGGCTTTATGGACAAGGCGGCCATCCTGAAAGAGTTGAAGGCCCTGGGCATGAAATGACCTTACTCGACAACATCGAGCAGATCATCACCCTGTATCCCCTGGCGGCCTTCGGCGCTGTCTTCCTGGCCGGAGTGCTTTCCTCCGCCTCCCCCTGCGTGCTGGCAACCATCCCCCTGGTGGTCGGCTTTGTGGGCGGCTACAGCGACGGCGACCGGTCAAAGGCCTTTCGCTATTCGCTGGCCTTTGTGCTCGGCCTGTCGCTGACCTTCACCGCCTTCGGTGCGGCGGCAGGGCTGCTGGGAACCATGTTCGGCACCCTGGGCGGGCCGTGGTATCTGATCGCCGGAGCCATCGCACTGGTCATGGGTGGCCAGATGATGGGCTTGTATGAGATCCGCCTGCCGATCCGGCGGGACTTCAAGCCCAAACGGGGCGGGATTGCCGGCTCGTTCCTGCTGGGCCTGTTTTTTGGTGTCGTTTCGTCACCCTGCGCTACTCCGGTACTCGTCGTACTTCTGACATTGGTTGCCGGCAAGGGGCAGGTTCTGTACGGCATCGCGCTTCTGTTCTGCTACGCTATAGGTCATTGCCTGCTGATGCTGTTTGCCGGGACATTTACCGGCTTTGTGGAGGGATTCGTCAAGGCTCGCGGGGTGGTCAATTTTTCCCTCTGGGCCAAACGGATCAGCGGTGGCGTAGTGGCTTTGGTGGGTGCCTGGTTCATTCTACAGGCGTTCTGATGCTCCTTCAAATCATGATGGGAGGGATGTACACATGAAGGTAGGAATCATCCGTTGTCAGTTGACCGAGGCCATGTGCCCCGGCAGTATCGACTGGACTCACTGAGGTTATGCCATGACTCATTCCGATTTACTGGAAGCGCTCCGGGTTCTGGGCTTGGGGGAACGGGCCAGCCTCAAGGAAATCAAAAACCGTCACAGGGAGTTGGTAAAACGCCACCACCCGGATACCGGGAATTCGGATGAACCAGAGGTGATTCAACAGGTGAACGCCGCCTACCGAGTGCTCATGGAGTATGTTTCCGGGTATCGCTTCTCTTTTGCCGAGGAAGAATTCTACGAGCAAAACCCGGAAGAGCGGATCTGGCGGCAATTCATGGACGATCCGCTGTGGGGAAAGGGATAGCGTGGATGACCAACAGATCATCACGCGGATAGCAAGCGGCGACACCAGGCATTTCGAGGTGCTGGTCAACAGATACCGGGACCGAATCTACAACCTGTGCCGTTATCTGCTGGACAACCCGCAGGACGCCGAGGATGCCGCGCAGGACACCTTTCTGAAGGCATACCGGAGCATTGGGGATCATGCCCCTTCAGCATCATTCTACACCTGGCTCTACCGCATCGCCGTCAATACCTGCCTCGATCACCAGCGTAAATCATCACTCCGCGCATTTTTCTTCCCTTACAGTCCCGACGACCCTTCGGAGACATTTCCTTCTCCGCTCCCGAATCCTGAAACGTCCTTGGCGGAGCAGGAATCCATGCTGGCTCTCCAGGCAGCGTTCAAAAAAATATCCGGAAAACTGAGGGCCGTGATCGTTCTGAAGGAGCTTGAAGGGTTATCGTATGAAGAGATTGCCGAGGTCCTTGACGTATCAATCGGCACGGTAAAATCAAGGATTTCACGGGCACGGGATGAACTCAGAAACCATATGAAACTTTTTACGGAACAAAAATAAACCTGGGTCGTTTAACTAACAGGAGATACGCAATGAGATGCTCCAGAGCACAAAAATACCTGTCGCCCTATCTGGATGGCGAACTCGAAGGAGACGAGAGAGCCCTGTTCGAAGAGCATGTGAGGGAATGTCCGGGATGCGCCCGTTTGCTTGAGCAGACACGTTGCCTGGGCGGCCTGTTCCAACGATCCGAACGATTCCAGGCTCCGCCCGGTTTCTCCGCGCAGGTTATGGAGAGGATCGCCCGGCAACCGGGGCGGCTGTTCTCCCTGCGGCCGTTCCTGGTCAGGTTTGCCGAAACCTGCGCCGTTACGCTGGCAATCGCGCTGGGGGTGATGTCGGGCAGCGTCCTGGTCACCGGCATGATCCCACACCAGCAGGGCTCCGCAGTGATCGCCGGTCTTTCGGTTGAAAGCTTCGACATACTGCCGCACGACTCCCTGGCAAAGACCTATCTTGCCCTGACGGAGGAACGGCCATGAGAATCGGGGTTTTGAAAATGGCCCTTGCCGTATCCCTGGTGTTCAATCTCTCCGTTCTGGCCGCGACAGGCTATGTACACTACACGAAGAACAACACGTGGCTGTCGCCATTAGGCGTCAGGATGCCTAAGGACAAGTTCCTGTTCGAGGAGATGGGACTACGGCCTGACCAGATGAAACGGATGCGCGAAACAGCGATACCGTTCCGGGCCAGAATTGACGGCAAAAGGCAGGAAATTGCCGCAAAGCGGACTCGTCTCTTCGATCTCATGCGCGCCGACAACCCTGATAGTCAAGCGATCAAAGCCGCCGTTGCCGAGATCAGCAGAATCCAGGGAGAGGTGGAAACGATGGTGACAGCCCACATCCTTCAGGAAAAGGCGACGCTGGGCAAGGACCAGCAGAAAAGGTTCCTGGATTTGATTGAGAATGCCATGTCGAAAGGAAGCCAGCCAGGATGCCCGTCGGTAATGCAGAATCGGTAACACGTCGCAATCAAGTCCGCACAAAGAAAAATCAGATCATTGCAGCAACCGTGATGGCGCTACTCCTAGCCGCCAGCCTTCTGGCCGGCACGTCATATGCCGCAGAACCTCTGACTCTCGACGAGGCTTTGACCACAGCCCTGAAAAATCACCCCCAATTGGTCGAGGCCAAGGAAAACCTGCATGCCGCCGAGGCGAGAACCGGCCAGGCCCTGGCCGTTTATTACCCGCAGATCAGTATCGCCGCCGATTGGAACAAGGGGCGAACCTTCCTAACTCCCACGGAAAGCATCAAGCTTACGGAAGCGCACACCGAGGCGCTCTACCTCAAACAGACCATCTACGACTTCGGCCGCACCTCCGGGGCTGTCGATGCGGCCCGCTACAGCCGTGAAGCACTGGACAGATCCGTCACCCTGACCAGGCAGGATCTGGCCCTGCGTATCAGGAGCGCCTTTTATCTTCTGCTGGCCGCCGAGAAGCAGGTCGCTGCCGTCAGGGAAACCGTCAAGGCGCGGACGGAGGTTTACCGGCAATCGCAGGAGTTCTTCAATCAGGGTATCAGGGCAAAGGTTGACGTGGCCAGGGCCGAGGCGAATCTGTACTCGGCAAGGACCGCCTTGATCCGTGCCGAGAACAACCGTGAGATTGCCCGGGTAGAACTTGCCAATGCCATGGGGATAGTTTCCTTGGGAGAACGTAGCCTGGCTGAGCCATCCCCTGTTTCACTCCCCCTGCCGGAGCGGAGCCAGGCTCAGCAGGCGGCCATGCGCAACCGCGCCGAACTGCAACAACTGACGGCCCTGAAATCTGCCGCATCCGCCAACCTCAAGACAGCCAAGAGCAGCTATTGGCCGGTTTTCTCCGGTACGGCCAGCATCGGCTATGCGGACCGGGACTTCCCACCCAACGGCAATGTTTGGGGAGTGGGCCTGGACCTGACCGTGCCGCTCTTTTCCGGTTTTTCCTCGGTTGAACAGGTACGGGAAGCCACTGCGAACATAAATGCCATAGAGGCCAGAAACAATAATCTCAGGCTGCAAATCATCAGGGAAGTCGAATCCGCCTGGCTCGGCGTGAGTGAGGCATCGGCCCGCATTGCCTCGACAGAGAAGGAAGTCGAGGCAACCAAGGAAAATCAGGATTTGGCGGAAGGTCGCTATCATGAAGGGGTCGGCAACATCATCGAGGTTACCGATGCACAATCCCAGGCCCTTGATGCACAGACGGCCCATATCCAGGCCGGGTACGATTACTTTACCACGCTGGCCCGGCTTGACCGGGCTATGGGCAAAGAGTGAGAAAGCTGTTGAGGAGTGATACATGGAACTGCTGAGAACCCTGGCACGAAAGAAAAAATATCTGATCTGGCCCATTGTCCTGATTGCCATCGGCATCGTGGTCAAGATGACGGTCTTGGCCCCACAACCGGTCAAGGTCGTAAGGGTCGAGAAGCGTGACCTGACCGCCCAGGTCTATGGCAATGGCACGGTTGAGGCCAAGGTGGTGGTGGGGGTCTCCAGCAAGATCACCGGCAGAATTGTGGAACTCTATGCCGACCAGGGTGATCGGGTGAAACGGGGCCAGCTCCTGGCCAAGCTGGAAAACGACGATTTCCGTCACCAGGAGCAGCAGTCCGAGGCCGGGCTTACCAGGTCAGCCGCCAATCTGGGTGTGGAACAGGCCAATCTCCAAAAAGCCAGGGTGAGCCTGGTCCTGGCGGAAAAAAACGCCCAACGGTTCAAGACCCTGGCCGATAAAAACCTGATCTCCAAACTGGAGGCCGAGCAGTATGATACCGCCTGCCAGGTGGCCAGGGAAGAGCTGACCAGGTGCCAGTCGGCCCTGGATGCGGCACGGATGGAGCAACTGGCTAACCGGGCCGGTGTCGGCTTTGCCAGGAGCAAGGTAGCCGACACCCTTATCTACGCCCCCCAGGATGGGGTCATCATTACCCGTGACCTGGAAAAAGGCGCCACGGTCACGCCGGGGATGTCGGTCTTCACCCTGGCCGATCCGGAAACCGTCTGGGTCAAGGCCAACGTGGACGAATCACAACTCAAAGGGGTGGCAATCGGCAAAAAGGCCGTCATCACCCTGCGCTCCTCGGCCAATGAGCCGTATCAAGGCCAGGTTGCCCGTCTGGGACACCAGAGCGACCGGGTAACCGAGGAATTGGAGGTGGACGTTGCCTTCACCCCGCCGCTCAAAAACTTTCGTCTGGGTGAACAGTCCGACGTCTATATCGTCACCGGGATCAAGAAAGCGGCACCGTCACTCCCCGCTGCCGCGATTGTTGCGAAGGACAAAAAACGCGGGGTCTGGGTGGTGGCAAACGGCCGGCTCGCATTCAAGCCGGTCACCGTTGGCATCGAGGATCGACGCAACTTTACCGAGATCGTTGCCGGGCTCGATGGGAGCGAGCGCATTGCCGTTGCGCCGCCGCCGGAGATGGCAAAATTCAAGGACGGCATGAAGGTCAAGGCGGGGAAATGAATCTAGCCATACGGGACATACGTTACCACCGTGGCCGGTTCATCCTGACCTCCATAGGCCTGGGCCTTCTCCTCGGGGTGGTCATGAGCATGGGTGGCATCTACCGGGGGCTCTTTGCCGACGCCCTCGCCATTCTCAATTTCACCAAGGCGGACATCTGGGTGGTGCAGCAGGACACCAACGGACCGTTTGCCGAAAACTCCCGCATCCCTGAGGACATCAAGTACCGCATCAAGGCGGTGCCCGGCGTGGCGGAGGCATCGCCGCTTTCCTTCCAGACCATCCAGATCGAGCGGCAGGGCAAACCATTCCGCTTCTTCCTGATCGGCTACGACCTGAACGGCCTCGGCGGACCGCCCATGATCGTTGCCGGCAGGAACATCCGCCAGAAACACTATGAGATGGTTGTTGCCAAGGCGATGCGGATGGAGATCGGCGAGAAACTGCACCTGGGGCTTCACGACTATACGGTTGTGGGGATCACCGGCAAGGTGGTCTCCTCCAGCGGCGATCCTGCGGCATATGTGAGCCTTGCCGATGCCCAGGACATCCAGTTCAAGAAAGACAACGACGCTATCAGGAATGATCGGGAGCGGATCGGCGCGAACCTTGCCGCGGTGCAATCCCTTTCACCCGGCCAGTCAAAATTCCTGAAGCAGAACATCGCCGCTATCACGGAATCGACCCACACGGTGAATACCGTCGTGGCACGGCTGGCGCCCGGAGCGAATATCAAGGAAGTGCAGGAGCGCATCAGCCGCTGGAACCATTTCCGGCCGCTCTCGGTTGAGGAGCAGACCAAGATCCTGACCAAGGGGATGATCGAGAAGGCCCGGATGCAGTTGGGACTGTTCCGGATCATCCTTCTGGTGATCTCGGCGGTCATCATATCGCTGATCATCTACACCTCTACGCTTGACAAGATCAGGGTCATCGCCACACTGAAACTGATCGGCTCCCAGAATCGGGTGATCGTCGGCATGATCCTCCAGCAGTCGCTCCTCATGGGGGTTATCGCCTATGGCATCGGCTATGCCCTGATCCTCCTGACCTATGAAAAATTCCCCCGCCGCATCGTCCTGGAAGCCTTTGACCTGCAAGCGCTCTTTGTCATTGTTATGGCAATCTGCATGATTTCCAGCTTTGTGGGCATTCGAAAGGCGCTCAGGGTCGAACCGGCGGAAGCATTGGGTGGATAGATATGTATGCCATTGAAGTGGAAAAACTGACGAAGATTTACGGCAAGGGGGAGACGGCGGTAACCGCCATCGCGGACGCCACGTTCCAGGTCAAACCGGGAGAACTGGTCGCCATCCTCGGCCCGTCCGGGTCAGGGAAGACCACCCTTCTTACCTCCATCGGCCTGATTAATGAACCGACCCACGGCAAGGTAATCATCGACGGCGCAACCGTGGCCGACGAGGGGTGGTTTCCGGGACTGGACCTGAAGCGGCTGCGCCGGGAAAAGCTCGGCTTCATCTTCCAGGCCCACAACCTGATACCGTTCCTGAGCGCCCTGGAAAACGTCATGATCGCGCTGGAGATCAATCACCTAACACGGGCAGAGGCAAAGGATCGGGCAACAGAACTTCTCTCTGCGCTCAACCTCGGACATCGATTGAACAACTATCCCACCGCCCTGTCCGGCGGCGAAGCCCAGCGGGTAGCCATTGCCCGAGCTCTGGCCAACAAGCCCAAGGTCATCCTGGCCGACGAACCGACCGCGGCCCTGGACACGGAAAACGGGAAGAACGTCATGTCGCTTCTGAAAACCCTGGCCGTGGAAAACCATTCGGCCATCCTGGTCGTTACCCACGACCACCGCATGGTTGAAGGGTTCGACCGGATTTTTCATGTCAGTGACGGGCGGATTACTGACAAATGAAGTGCACATAGACATCCTGCCGCAGCCATATCCCGCCTTGACCTCGCCAATCTTTGGTCTGTCTTGTTATCTGCATAATGAGCGATACAATCATTGTATACAAGTTAACCAAATAAGTGCCGCCCTACCCGAACATTTCCAACAATCCCAGTTCTAGGGGGAGCGTATGACCGAATTCATGGAAACAACCATCGATAAATTCACGTTCCGAGTCGATCCAACCTGCCTGTATTCCGGTGAAGGGGTCTGGGTCAGGCTGGAAGACGGCAGGGTAAAGTTGGGGCTTTCGGATTTCTTGCAGCAGCGCAGCGGTGATATTGCCTTCGCCGAGGTAAAGCCGGCAGGAACGGTCCTGGCGCTTGGCGATGAGTTTGCCTCGATAGAAACGGTCAAGGCGAATGTCATGCTGGCTTCGCCGGTTTCCGGAAAGGTGGTGCAGGTGAACCCGGCGCTGGAAACCACCCCCGAGCTTGTCAACCAGGACCCGTTCGGCAAAGGGTGGGTATGCCAGGTCGAATTGAACAATTGGGATGCCGACCGGCCACGTCTACTGGATGGCGCCGCCTACTTCGAAAAGATGAAACATGACGCGGAGGAGGCGCAACAGACATGAATGCCTCTTCGCACAAGATTGCCATTGTGCCATGCAGCGGCATCGGCAAGCCCTATGGAACGGTCAGCCGGGTTGCTGCCTACCGGGTGACTGAAGAGGACCGGCCGGAGCAGACCCGACTCGTCCCCTTGGCCCTGCTGGTAATGGGTGACGAAGAATACGGAAGGTTTGTGACGGAAAGCCGGGCTATCACGATAGACGGCTGTCCGCAGGCATGTGCTACGAAGATGGTGCGGCAAAGCAACGGACGGATAGTGCGGGAGTGCTCGGTCATGGAAACCTTCCGCTGTCACCGGGAGTTGAAGCCACAGGGCATTGCGGAGCTTAACGATGACGGGGAGAAGCTGGCCGAGGCACTGGCACAGGAGATCAACGCGGAAATCGATACCGTGATCTCGCAGGAGGAAGGAGGCAGCCATGCCTGATCTGCCACACAGGAAGGTCGGCATCATCGCCTGCTCCGGCGAGGAACTTCCCGAGGGGACCATCACACGCCTGGCGGTACTGCGGGTCCTGCACCAGTTGCGCCCCGAAGACACGGTAACTATTTGCCTGCCGCTCTTCCTGGCCGGCGGCGAAGGGGACCGGAATTTTGCCAGGATGTTCCCCACCATTGCAGTGGACGGCTGCGAGAAACAGTGCGCCTTCCACGGAACGGAAAAATATTCCAAACGCCCCGCTGCCGGGATCGTGGTGACCGATCTGGTAGCGCAACATGGCCTGGACCAACCGCACGGCTGTCGGAAACTGGACGCTGCCGGGATGCGTGCGGTCGAGCTTGCGGCGAATCTGATAGCCGACACGGTCGATGAACTGCTGGGGAAAGCCGGGAGGTGAGGGCATGGCCCAGACCGCGACCTATCATACGGAAGTGAGCTGGAAAGGCGGGCATTGGGGGCATATCGTCATGGGAAACGGCCCTGAAATGGCGTTTTCGGCCCCTCCCGATGCCCAGGGGCATGCAGGTGTGCTGACCCCCGAAGACGCCTTTGTCGCCGCCGCCAACAGTTGCATCATGATGATGTTTATCTGGGCAACGGAACGCTTCAAGCTCAAACTGCTCTCCTATGACTGCAAGGCGGAAGGGACCAAGCTGATCGAGCTGGACCGGACCGAGCTATTCACCCATCTCCGGTTTTGGCCGGTGATCCGCATTGCTTCCGGTGATGAAGACGGTGCGGTGGTACGCGCCCGCACGGAGCGCGCCCTGCAATCTGCCCGCAAGTACAGCCTGGTTGCCAATTCGGTCAAATCCGAGATCATCATTGAACCCCGGATTGAGATCGTTTTGTAGGGATGTTTGTCAGAGCTACCACCCCGCTTGACGTTGCCCCCAATCCGTTCTATAACCCATGCACCATGAAACATCTCGCCCAAACCCTCAAGGCCCTTTCCGACCCGATCCGCCTGCGCATCGTCCTGCTCCTCCAGGCCGAGGGGGAGCTATGCGTCTGCGACCTGATGGCGGTGCTGAAGCTGCCCCAGTCCACCATATCGCGCCACCTGGCCTACCTGAAGCGCAGTTGCTGGGTTGACACGCGCCGCCAGGGGGTATGGATGTATTATCAGCTAAGCCGGGAGAGTTGCGCCATCTGCAAGGAGCTGCTTCTCATCCTCAAACAACACGCCGCCGTTCTCCCTGAGGCAACAGCCGACCGTAGCGCTCTGGTTAAGTTCCAAAACACAAAACAGCTCGACTGCCCCTGATGCAGAAACATGGCCGCCGCGTTGCGAACCTAAAACAAATTCGTTTTACGACAGTTACGTTGTGCAAATCTGCTTACTGCTTGATATATCCGCAAAAGCGGATATAATGGCCTCACTTTCGCCATTGTGAGGTACGCATATGTCCGAACATCTCTCCCGTAAACTCTCCTTCCTCGACCGCTGGCTGACCCTCTGGATCTTCGCCGCCATGGCCCTGGGCGTCGGCCTGGGGTACTTTGTCCCGGGCACGGAATCCTTCATCAACCGCTTCCAGGTGAGCACCACCAACATCCCCATCGCCATCGGCCTGATCCTGATGATGTATCCACCATTCGCCAAGGTGAAATACGAGGAGATGCCCGAGGTCTTCCAGAACAAGAAGATTCTCGGCATCTCGCTGATCCAAAACTGGCTGATCGGGCCGGTCCTGATGTTCGCACTGGCGGTTATCTTCCTGCCGGACAAGCCGGAGTACATGGTGGGGCTGATCATGATCGGCCTGGCGCGCTGCATCGCCATGGTGATCGTCTGGAACGAACTGGCCAAGGGAAACACCGAGTACGCCGCTGGCCTTGTGGCCTTCAACAGCATCTTCCAGGTGCTTTTCTACAGCGTCTACGCCTGGTTCTTCATCACCGTGCTGCCGCCGCTGATCGGCCTGAAAGGGGTGGTGGTGGATGTCAGCATCGGCCAGATCGCCCGGAGCGTCTTCATCTACCTGGGCATCCCCTGCATCGCCGGGGCACTGACCCGCCTGATCGGCGTGAAGATCATGGGCAAGGAGCGCTATCATCGCGAGTTCGTGCCAAAGATCAGCCCCATCACCCTGATCGCCCTCCTGTTCACCATCGTGGTCATGTTCAGCCTGAAGGGGAACCTGATCGTGCAACTGCCGCTGGATGTGGTGCGGATCGCCATACCCATGCTGATCTATTTCGTGGTGATGTTCCTGGTGTCGTTCTGGATGGGGAAACGGCTGGGGGCGGATTATTCGAAGACGACAACCCTGGCCTTTACCGCGGCCAGCAACAACTTCGAACTGGCCATTGCCGTGGCCGTGGCGGTATTCGGCCTGGGTTCCGGAGCGGCCTTTGCAGCCGTGATCGGCCCCCTGGTGGAGGTGCCGGTGATGATCGGGCTGGTAAACGTGGCGTTCTGGTTTCAACGACGCTGGTCATTGCAGTTGAATCATCAATAGTATTGACAAGCCCGGCGGGATTACCTAGATTGCGGGCACGAGTGATCCCCCATATCATGGCCTTTCCACACAGACATATCATCGCCATCCTGGCGCTCTTTATTTACCTGTTCCTCCCGTCACAGGCGCTTGTGCATGCCTGTACCCAAAATGCCGAAGAGTCGTCATTGACCGCCACAACCGCCGACTCTCCCTGCGATAGCTGCCCCTGCTCCGGAGAATGCGATTCAGACTGCTGCGACGCCTTTTCCTGTCCCTGTTCGTGCCACACCCCCCTGAGCCAAAACATCCTTCACCGGTATGCCCCGATTGTGATTACCCAACGATTCCCCGAACCTTGCTGGTCATTGCCCCAGGTGTATCTCCCAATCTTTGTCCCCCCGCAAAACCCAGCCTGACGGATTCAAGCAGCGCCACCTCTCTGAAATACAGCACATCCGCGTCTTGTTCCCGACGCGGCAACCGAATCTATCGAACGTGAGCCGGCAAGGGCGCACTGTGCCCATGTACCGGCGAAACGCACCGGAGGAATATCATTTGACAAGCAAACAACGCAATCTTCCACAATCCTTGTGGGACCTTTTCTGTTCTCTCAAACTGACCATGTCCCTGCTCATATCCCTGGCACTCACCTCGATCATCGGGACCATCATCCCCCAGGGTCCGCCGCCGCAAGAGTATCTGGAGCAGATCAGCCCCGCCAAGTTCAAGCTCTACCAATCGCTGGGCTTCTTCGACATGTACCATTCGTGGTGGTTTATCCTGCTGCTTGGCCTGTTGACCGCCAACCTGGTGAGCTGTTCCATAAAGCGGCTACCCCATATCTGGCAAACAATCATCCGGCCCGAGACGGTCATGACCAGCGCATTGGAGCAGTCGCTCGGCGCTGTTGTCTCCGTCTCCAGCAAAATCAAACCGGAACTGCTCAAGGAGAAGGTCGCGGCCTTTCTTAGGGCGGAATTCGCCGAACCGGTGACCACGGAGGTTGACGGCGCCTGGCACCTCTTCGCCCAAAAGACCCCCTGGTGCCGCCTTGCCGTCTATTTCGTCCACCTGAGCGTCATCGTCATCTTTATCGGCGCCATCATCGGCTCGCTCTTCGGCTACAAGGGCTTTGTGAACATCACCGAAGGGCAAAGCATCGACAAGGTCGTGTCGCGCGCGGGTAAGGAGATCAACCTCGGATTTTCCCTGCGCTGCGACCAGTTCAGCGTCGCCTACTACACAACCGGCGCCCCGCGTGAGTTCAAGAGCATCCTGACGGTACTGGAAAACGGTAAGCCGGTACCCGACTACACCAATGCCAGGATAGTAGTCAATGACCCGCTGACCTACAAGGGGATCACCTTCTATCAGTCCAGCTACGGCAATGCTGGCGATTACTTCTTCACGGTCAGCGACCTGGACGGCAAAAATGCCGCCTCACTGACGGTAAATGGCACCTCGTCCGCCACCCTGCCCGACGGCAGCAGCATGCATGTCCTTGAGGCAACCGAGGATGTGTCCGCCTACGTGCCCGGCCTCTCCGGACCGGCCGCACAGGTTGAAATCCACCCTCCCCAGGGTAAAAGCGAAACAATCGTCGTCTATGCCAATCACCCTGAACAGAACATCCAGCAGGCCAGGGAGCGCAAGGGCAGCCCGGTCCTTCAGTACAAGGGGGCGCGGAAACGGATGTACACCGGCCTCCAGGTAGCAAAGGATCCCGGCGTATGGGTGGTCTGGCTCGGCTGCCTGCTGATGGTTGTCGGTGTCTATGCCGCCTTCTTCCTCTCCCATCGCCGTATCTGGGTACGCATCCGGAATGGCTCGGTTACCATCGGCGGCAATGCCAGCAAGAATCAAGGCGCGTTCCGGCAGTATCTGGACCAACTGGCAGAAAAGCTCACGTCACACCTTTCGCGGGAGGAACACCCATGACCAGTTCGCTTTTGTTCAACATCACCACCTTTGCCTATCTTGTCGCCATGCTGCTGTTCTTCGCGTTTCTGGCCAGTCGTGCCAAAGCCATCGGCACGGCCGGAATCGCGGCGGCATACTTTGGGCTGCTGGCGCAGACCGGGGCCATCGCCCTGCGCTGGAAGGAATCCTACGCAATGGGCGTCGGGCATGCGCCGCTGTCCAACCTGTACGAATCCGTGGTATTCTTCGCCTGGACCATTGTCCTGATCTTTGTCCTCTTAGACCTGAAATACCGTTACCGGGTGATCGGCGCCTTTGTCATGCCCTTTGCCCTGCTCGGTATGGCCTGGGCCCAACTTGGCATGAACACCGGCATAGAGCCGCTGGTACCGGCCCTGCAAAGCAACTGGCTCTTGTACCACGTCATCACCTGCTTCCTTGGCTACGCAGCCTTTGCCGTGGCCTGCGGCATCTCGATCATGTACCTGATCAAGGCCAACCATGACGAAAGCGGGCAAAAGGCGGGGGAGTCGAGCCTCCTGGGGATGTTTCCGCCCATCAGGGTTCTGGACGACCTGAACTACCGGGCCATCATGATCGGCTTTCCATTGTTGACCCTGGGCATCATCACCGGAGCGGCCTGGGCCAACTACGCCTGGGGCACCTACTGGAGCTGGGACCCCAAGGAGACCTGGTCGCTGATCGTCTGGTTCGTGTACGCCGCTTTCCTGCATGCCCGCTTCACCCGCGGATGGGTCGGCAAGCGGGCCGCCTGGCTCTCCATCATCGGCTTTGCAGCGACCATCTTCTGTTATCTGGGGGTCAACCTGTTCCTGTCCGGCCTGCACAGTTACGGGGGAAAATAATAACTGTGTTGACAAACCGGGGACAGTTCAACTAAAGTGATACCTCAATAAAGGGGAGTAGCTATCGGCCGGAGACATGGCTGATCCCATGTTCGTCAACACAGTCGCAAGACTCGGACAGGGAACGTAACCAACGCAAGCAAGACCTTTATCCAAGCGTATAACGCCGTGGGTAAAGGTCTTTTTTATTACCCCGGCGCATTATCAACCGCCGGAGGTACCACACCATGTTCAACCGCTTCAAGACCACCATTCTGTTACCCTCACAAACAATTCCCCTGCAGGAAGCCAGACCGGCTTCGCCCCACATGCCTATCGTCAATCCCCTGGCCTGCGAAAACCTGATGGCGCTGTTCTCGACGCATCCGCCCATGGAGTAACGTACACGGAGACTCGGAGCCGGGGCATTGAGGCAATTGCCCGCATCATGACATCTAAAAAAACGAAATAAGGAGAAGAGAAAACAATGCGTAATTCCAAAAAACAGTATAGAAATCAACCTGGCAAATCCGAGCCAAAGAAACACAAGGTCCTGCGAGAAAATATAATCTCACTGAGGATCAGCGACCAGGAGAAACGGACGCTGGAAAAGCTTATTTCAAAGACATCAAAAAGCGTATCAGATGTCATGCGCGAGGCCATAGCCCTCTGGAGTGCCAAAAGGCGCAACCTGTGCATGGACTGATAACTGAACTGATTTCTGGGGAGGATTATAAATGGAATGGATGACGGACCCGCAGGTCTGGATGGCGCTGGTAACACTGAGCACCCTGGAAATAGTGCTCGGGATCGACAATATTATCTTTATCTCCATCCAGGCCGGCAAGCTGCCGCCGCACCAGCAGGAGAAAGCCAGGCTTCTGGGACTCGGGCTGGCCATGTTCATCCGCATCGGGCTCTTGTTCTCGCTTACCTGGCTCATGGGGCTCACCTCACCGCTGTTTTCGGTGCTGAGCAACGAGATTTCCGGCCGCGACCTGATCCTGATCTCGGGTGGCCTGTTCCTGATCTGGAAAAGCACCATGGAGATTCACGGGAAGCTCGAAGGTGAAGAGGAGGTCTCATCCGCTCGTGTTGGGACAACCTTTGGCGCTGTTATTGTGCAAATCCTCCTGCTGGACATCGTATTCTCTCTCGACTCGATCATTACCGCCCTGGGAATGGCAAACCGGCTTGCCGTAATGATTGCGGCGGTCGTCATCGCGGTCGGGTTCATGATGCTGTTCTCGGGAAAGATCAGCGCCTTCGTGGAACGGCATCCGACCATCAAGATGCTGGCGCTCAGTTTTCTGCTCCTGATCGGGGTAGCGCTCATCGGCGATGGCTTCGACATGCACATACCCAAAGGCTACATCTACTTTGCCATGGCCTTCTCGGTGATAGTGGAGATGCTCAACCTGCGGCTCCGCGCAGGTACGCCGGTCAAACTCCATCAACCGCACCTGGAACAATCCACCGAAAGGTGAAACAAACCGAACGATCCCGGCTCAGCCGGATACGATTCAACCAAGGAGACAACACAATGAAGATATTTGCAGTGCTGGCAGCCGTCATGTTTATGAGCATAACCGTACTGGAACTCAACGCCGATGCCAGGGCAGGCGGCAGCCGCTCCATGGGGAGCCGCGGGGCGCGCAGCTATTCCTCCAGGCCGGCTGCCCCCTCGTATCAGCCCAGCCAGCCACGGCAGCAGTATGCACCAACGCCTTCCCCCTTTCAGCAACAGGCCGGCGGCGGATTCATGAGGAGCATGGCCGGCGGACTGATGGGTGGCATGCTGGGAAGCATGCTGTTCAGCGGCTTTGCCGGGGCAGGTCATGGTATGGGTGGCGGCATGGGCGGCGGTGGTGGTATCGGCCTGTTTGAAATCATTCTTCTGGCAGGAGGCGGCTACCTGATTTATCGGTATATGAAAAAGAAGAGAGCTGGTTTATGATTGTGCCATATTGAAACGACGCAATCTGACGTCCGATATTACGACACGCAAGGAGTCTGCCATGCACCGTCGAAACGTTTTTTCTGTCGCACTGACTCTGGTTCTGTTCTTTCTGGTATCATGGATGGCGCCGGCGCACGCGGAGGCGGCGCCGTCCGATATCAGGTTGTCAAAGGGGCAGACGGTCTATGTTCCGGTCTATTCCAATGTCTTCAGCGGCCCCAGAAAGCTCCCCTTCCAACTGGCAGCAACGCTGAGTATCCGCAATACGGACCTGTCGTCTTCATTTCAGGTCACCACAATCGACTATTACGACACAAACGGCAAACTGGTCCGGCACTACCTGGATAAGCCTGTTGGCCTGGGCCCGCTGGCTTCAACCTACATACACATCGAGGAGAAGGATGTCCGTGGAGGATTCGGCGCAAACTTTATTGTCAGATGGACCTCAAACAAGCTTATCAATACTCCGATCATCGAGTGCGTCATGATCGGAGCAACCTCCGGGCAAGGGATATCGTTCGTCAGCCCTGGTCAGGAAATCAAGGAATAAGGCTGTTCCCGGCATTATTCAGTTGCGAGCCGAACAGGAAATACGTTTAAAAGGAGATATACCCATGTTCGGAAGATACCGGTTCATCCCCATTCTGATAGCCGCCACCCTGATCTTCTCTTTCGCTTCCACGCTGCTCTATTACTATACCGACTGGCTCTTTTTCATCGAAACCGGCTACACATCGGTGTTCACGACGAGACTGACGGCCGGCATCGGCGCAGGGCTGCTCTTCGGCGTCCCGATGCTGCTCTTCGCCCTGGCCAACCTGCTCGTAGTCAACCGGTTCCCCGTCCCCTCCATGGGGGTGTTCATGCCTGGAGCGGGGCTCCGCATCGGCAGGGAAGAAGCGGTGCGGCTGGCGAGGCTTCTGGCTATCGTCGCCAGCCTGGTTCTGGCGCTTCTGGCCGGAAAGTGGGGCGCTGCGGGATGGGAGGATGTACTGTTCTTCACGAACCGGGTGACCGTCGGGACGCTGGACCCGGTCAACGGCAAGGATATCGGCTTCTACCTGTTCAGCCTGCCGTTCCTGGAGATGCTTTCCGCCTTTGCCGGCCTCATGCTCCCTGTCACCATGATCGCGGTTGCGCTGTTGTACTGGCTGCGAGGCGCCATTGCCCTCACGGAGCGAGGCATCGCGGTTGACATGCGGGTGAGACGGCATCTGGCCGTACTGGCAGCGATCTTCTCGCTCACCATTGCCGCCGGCTTTTACCTGGACGGGTTCAGGCTGCTCCTCTCGGGAAGCGGCACCTTCAATGGCGCGGGATATGCCGATGTCCACGCCCGGCTGCCGACGTACCGGATTCTCGCTTTCCTGACACCTTTTGCCGGGGTGATGTTCGCGGCCGGGATCTGGAAGGGGGCCTGGCGTTCGGCCCTGCTGCCGGCAGCGCTTCTCTGCGCAGTGTATGGCGGCGGCATCGTTCTCTACCCCTCGATGCTGCAAAAATTCAAGGTTGCGCCCAATGAGCTGGACCTGGAGAAGCCCTATATAGAGAACAACATACGATTCACCCGCATGGGCTACGACCTGGACAAGATCGAGACCATCCCCTTCGATGTCGACCTGAAACTCACCGCCGGCGATATCGCCAACAACGACGCCACCATCAGGAATATCCGGCTCTGGGACCACGCACCGCTGCTCAAGACCTACAGCCAGTTGCAACAGATCAGGACCTACTACAAATTTTTCGACGTGGACAACGACCGCTACCTGGTGAACGGCCGTTACACCCAGGTCATGCTCTCGCCGCGTGAACTCTCCTACGCCGATCTCCCCAGCAGGAACTGGATCAACGAACACCTCATATTTACCCACGGAAACGGCCTCACCATGGGGCCGGTCAGCCGCATCAGCAAGGAAGGGCTGCCCGAGTTCTTCGTGAAGGACATCCCGCCCGTCAGCCTGGCCGACATCCGGGTCAAACGGCCGGAGATCTATTTCGGCGAGCTGTCCAACGAGTACGTTATCGTCAAGAGCCGGCTGCCGGAATTCAGCTATCCGACCGCAACGGGCAACATCAACACGACCTATGCCGGCACGGGAGGCGTGCCCATCGATTCCCTGCTGAAGAAGGCCCTGTTCGCGGCCCGCTTCAGGACGGAAAAGATCCTCCTGTCATCCGACATCACCGCTGAGAGCCGCGTCATCTTCAACCGCAACATCAACGAACGGGTCAGGGCCGTGGCGCCCTTTCTCCGCTTCGACAACGATCCCTACATGGTCGTGACCGCGAACGGACAACTCAAATGGATCATCGACGCCTACACCGTTTCCGATCGCCTCCCCTATTCACGGCCCATCAAGGGGGGCATCAACTATATGCGCAATTCCGTGAAAGCGGTGGTGGACGCCTATGACGGCTCGCTCGACTTCTATATCAGCGACCCGAACGATGTCCTCTTGAAGGTCTATGGCCGCATCTTCCCGAAACTGTTCAAACCGTTCTCGGCCATGCCGGCCGACCTTCGCGGGCATATCCGCTACCCCCATCAGTTCCTCGAACTTCAGGCCGCCCTGTTTGCCGCCTATCACATGACCGATCCCAAGGTCTTCTACAACAAGGAGAACCTCTGGCAGGTCCCGGCCCTGGGTGAAAAACCGATGGAATCCTCCTACACGATCCTGAAGCTGCCGGGTGAGAAGAAAGAGGAATACGTCCTGCTCCTCCCCTTTACCCCGTCCAAGCGGGACAATCTAGCTGCCTGGCTCACGGCCCGCTGCGACGAGCCCAATTACGGGAAGATCCGGGCCTACACCTTTCCGCGCGACCGTTTGATCTTCGGTCCGAAACAGATCGATGCCCGCATCAACCAGGATTCCTTCATATCCCAGCAGTTGACGCTCTGGAACCAGCGTGGCTCCGAGGTCATCCGGGGGAGCATGCTGGTGATTCCCATCGAGAAATCGCTGCTCTACGTTCAGCCGTTGTTCCTTGCCGCCGACAAGGCAGGCCTGCCCGAGTTGAAGCGGGTAATTGTCGCCTTTGGCGATCAGGTGGTCATGGAGGAGAATCTGGAATTGGCCCTGCAACGGCTCTTCGGCGGCAGAAAGGCGATATCGGCGGGTGGTGCCACGACGGCAGCTCAGGCCACACCGGCAATGCAGGCTTCACCTTCTGCCCTTGCCAAGGAGGCAGTAACGATCTATGAGAAGGCCATGAATTTACAGCGGCAGGGTGATTGGGCAGGTTATGGCGAGGAGTTGAAGCGACTGGAGCAGGTCTTGAAGCGCATGGCACGATAACACAGCTCCGGCTTCACGTCAGCGGGTGGTGAAGCCGGAGCAGCTTCAGTAGATGATGATATAGCCGTGCTGTTCGGCGATCTTTCTGACCTCATCCTTGTCCTTGATCTGGTAGGTTTTGCCTTCCAGCGTGAAGGTGTAGCCTCCCGCGCCGTCCGGCTCAGCACCCTCCAGGAGCGCCTCGAATGTGGCTGTTTTGATCATGTGCATCTCCTGCTCGAAAGAAATTAAACAAAAAGCGGTTTCTCACAAAGCTCACGGAGTTCACAAAGGAAATCTCAAACCCTTCGGACAAAGACCTTCTTTGTGCCTTTGTGAGCTTTAGCGAACGAAGTGAGCGAGTGAGAGAACTGATTCATCTATAAGGGCATTTAACCGCAGATACATGGGATAAACGCAGATAAAACCAAACAAATTCTTACTTCATGCCGTAACCCTTTTGGTTAAACCTGATTTTGCTCCATGTTTTTGATCTATCAGCGTTTATCTGCGTTCATCTGTGGTTAACGACTTTTTGTAGGATAATCACGCCCTGCCGACAGCCACCTTGACCGCCTCAACCAGCAGCCTGACATCCTCCTCCGTGGTCTGCCACGAGCACATGAAGCGCGCCCCGCCCGAGCCGATAAAGGTGTAGAAACGCCAGCCCGCCTCCCGCAGCGCCTCGGCGGCCTGCCCCGGCAACTGCACAAATACGGAGTTGGCCTGGCAGGGAAACATGATAGCCACCCCGTTGATCATGGAAAGTTCCCGTTCCAGCAAGCTCGCACAATGGTTGGCATGTTGGGCGTTTCTGAGCCAGGCGCCGCTCTCCAGCATGCCGATCCAAGGTGCTGCCAGGAAGCGCATCTTGGAGGCCAGTTGACCGGACTGTTTGCAGCGGTAATCGAACTCCTCGGCCAGTTCCCGCTTGAAAAAGACCACCGCCTCGCCCATGGCCATGCCGTTCTTGGCGCCACCCAGACAGAGTACGTCCACACCGGCCTTCCAGGTGATCTCGGCCGGCGTCTTGCCGAGAGAAGCAACCGCATTGGCGAACCGCGCGCCATCCATCTGGGTCCGCAATCCGTAGCGGCCTGCAAGCTCGCACGCGGCGCGGACCTCGTCCACCGTATAGACCGTGCCCACCTCGGTGGCCTGGGTCATGCTCAAGACGCGTGGCTTGGGGTAGTGGATGTCGCTGCGCCGGGTGATGGCCCGCTCCACCTCGTCCAGGTCCAGCTTGCCCCCATCACCCCCCACATGCAGGATCTTGGTGCCGTTGGAAAAGAACTCCGGGGCGCCGCATTCGTCGGTTTCCATGTGGGACAGATCGTGGCAGATGACGCTGTGGAAGGAGAGACAGAGGGAGGCCAGGGCCAGGGAATTGGCAGCGGTGCCATTGAAGACGAAGAATACCTGGCAGTCGGCCTCGAACAGTTCGCGGATCAGGCCGCAGGCCCGCTCCGTCCAGCAGTCATCCCCGTAGGACGGGACAAAGCCCCTGTTGGCCGCATCCATGGCCTGCCAAGCCTCGGGGCAGATTCCGGCATAGTTGTCGCTGGCAAACTGGTTGTATGTACGTGCCGTGCCTGTCTCTTCGCTGTCGGCTGTCATGGCGCCTCCCTTAATTCCCTCCGTGCACTGCACTGGTACGGACTTTACCACGCAACCCGTTGTTTTACCAGACAATCATGGGCACAAACAAGACAAACACTTGAATATTGCACGGCAAACGCCTAAAATGCTCCGATATTCATCCAATGGAGATGGAACCATGCGCCAGAGCCGGTTGCGGCTGTCACATAAGATCGTACTGATCACCCTGTTCACCTCGGTAATAGTGGGGTTTACCGTGCTGCGCACACCGTCCATGACCTCCGAGCCGGTTGCCACACCACAGGACAAGGGCATGGAAGACCTCTCGCGCGTGGAGTACCCGAGCCTGAAGGCCGTCCACTGGCACGCCCACTTTATCCAGCCCAATGAAACCATCGAGTCGCTGTTCGGGGCCGACTGGATATGGGTGGCCCGTTTCAACCGCATCGACCGCCGCCACCTCTACCCCGGCATGACCATCAAGGTGCCGGATGACATGGCCGATATCCGCAACTACACCCCATTGCCCAGCTTTTACCCGCCGGCGGCCCGCCACGAGAAATACATCCTGGTGGACGTTACCGAACAATGGCTGGGTGCCTATGAGTACGGCAAACTGGCCTTCTCCGTACCGGCCGCCACCGGCAAACCAGGCACCGAGACCCCCACCGGCATGTTCCGCATCGACGCCCGGCACCGCACCCACACCTCCTCGCTCTACAAGACCGCGGGCGATGAGGAGCAATACCCCATGGACAACGCCATGCGCTTCCACATCGATGAGAAGAACATTGCCTACTGGATCCATGCCCGCGACCTGCCGGGCCGGCCCGCCTCCCACGGCTGCATCGGGCTGTACGACGAGGAAATGCAGAAACGCACCTTCGATTTCCCGAACCATCCGGTGCTGAAGGATTCCCAACGGGTGTACGCCTGGGCCGTGGGCGAGTCGGAGTACGAGGACGATACCGGGGACCTGGATGAACTGGAGGACGGACCAACGGTAGAGGTGCGGGGTGAACTGCCCCGGTATCTGCCCCCGCCGCAGTTTTTGCCCAAGCCGACGACGAAGCCCTGACCGCTTCACATCACCGATGTGACAAAATCATTAGTATGGCAGAACGTATCCCGAAGGAAGTAGTAACTTTGATTTCCCGTACATCCGCACTCTTCAGAACATTGACCGGCCCAGCCGTTGCAGCTATTGTGCTGGCCCTCGGCCTTGTCTCATCGGCCCGTGCCCAGGAACCATTCGCCACCTATCCTCCCCTGCCCGCCGGTTATACCTCCATAAAGATCTTTGACAGCCACGGGCGGTTCGCGGGCCGGATACTGCCGGAGAAACGCTACTGGGTCACCATCGACCGCATTCCCGTTTTCCTGCAAAAGGCGGTGGTGGCCATTGAGGACTCCCGCTTCTATGAACATGGCGGGATCGACGTCCGGGGGATCGCCCGTGCCGTGGTCAAGGATGTGGTCAAGGGGAGGCTGGCCGAAGGTGGTTCGACCATCACCCAGCAGTTGATCAAAAACAAGTATCTATCCGGTGAGAAGAGCATCGAGAGGAAACTCGAAGAGGCTCGCCTGGCCATTGAATTCGAAACAAGATACACCAAGAGGCAGATCCTGGAGATGTATCTCAACGAGATCTATTACGGCAACGGGGCCTGGGGCATTGCCCAGGCCGCCCGCCTCTATTTTGATAAAAACCCGGAGGAGTTGACCGAGGCCGAATGTTCCCTGTTGGCCGGGGTACCGAAATCGCCGGGACGCTACAATCCCTTGGGAAAATCTGCCGACGTGGGGAGGCGGAGGGACCTGGTTCTCAGGCGGATGGTGGAACTGAAGATGATCACGCCACGGCAACAGAAGCAGTTGCGGGCTCATCCGCCGGCCGTCACCAAGCCGGGCCAAGCCCCGTATTACCTTGCCCATATCCGCAACAAACTGATTGAGCGGTACGGGGCGGGGATCATCGAGCAAGGCGGGCTTGAAGTGACCGCGGCCATGGACCTGAACCTGCAGAAACAGGCTGAGAAGACCTTGAGCGAAGGGGTCAAACGGATTTCCCCCGAGCTTCAGGGATCTCTCATCTGCCTGGACCCCACCACCGGGGATATACTCGCTGCCGTTGGGGGTGTTGACTACACCCGGAGCACCTATGACCGCGCCTTTTCCGCCAAGCGTCAACCCGGATCGAGCATCAAGCCGCTGATCTATGCAGCGGCACTGGACAAGGGGATCACCCCGAGCAGCATCTGGAACGACGCGCCGGTCAGCTATAACCGGGGAAATGGAGAGACCTGGACACCGCTCAACTACGGAAGGGAGCAACAGGGCAATCTCACCCTCAGGCAGGCGCTTGCATATTCCAACAACGTCATCGCGGTCAAGGTGCTGGAGACGGTCGGCGTGCCCGCCTTTGTGGATTTTGCCGGGAAGTTGGGGCTGGCACTGCGCAAACCCAACGATCTCTCCCTGGCCCTGGGCACCGACGAGGTCACCTTGAACGACCTGGTCGTGGCTTACTCTCCCCTGGCCAACGGCGGATCGCGCCCAGAACCGCGGACGATCATCCGTATCTATGACCGGGCCCGCAAGAGCTGGACGGAAACCCCTCCGGCCGTCACCCCGGTCCTCTCCCCGGCCGTCTCCTTTGTCACCACCCAGATGCTGAAGGATGTGCTGATCTACGGCACCGCCAAAGGGCTCAAAAAGTTTGGCCAACAGCGCCCGACCGCCGGCAAGACCGGCACCACCAACGATTATCATGACGCCTGGTTTGTCGGCTATACCCCGCAGATGATCACCGGCATCTGGGTTGGGTACGACACGCCGAAGTCCGGCGGCAAAGGCTTCACCGGAGGGGCGGTCGCCGCCCCGATCTGGGGGCGGTTCATGCGCTCGGCCCTGGCCGCGAAACCGGTCGTCGATTTCCCGCAACCTGACACGGTCGTTTCCGTTACCATCGACCCGGCGACCGGCTGCCTGGCCACACCGGATTGTCCGCAGAAACGGGATGAATTCTACATCGCCGGAACCGAGCCGACCGAGTATTGTCCCAAACATGGCGGAGAAGCGCTCAAACCATTGTCTCCGCCACCACCGTCGACACAGCCGGCTACCAACGGACAACAGCCAGGCCCAGGTATGGAAGGGACGCAAAGCGGCGAGAAATGATCCGGTAAAATCTCCGGTTCTCGCCTCACCCCCCAGATACAACCTGCCAGATGGTAATCATCCAACAGTATGCTACAATTACCTTCGCCGCGAACAGACGCCAGAGGAGCTCAAAACCATGCACAGCCTGCTTCCCGATGGAGAAGACATACGACGTGCCGTAAAATGGGTGTCAGGCCACCTTCAGGAGAATCCCGACCAGCCGGTTCAGCCGCTCGTCCGGGAAGCGATCTTCAAGTTCGATCTGTCGCCCAGGGACGCCGATTTCCTGATCGGGTTCTATAGCCGGAAAAAAGAGGAGCCGTGACCTTAAGCGGCTGTTTTTGTAAGAATGATGATTTGTTGTACGTATGACTGCCATTTCCGACGCTGTCCCGCGCCTTCTACTCAACCGAGCCCATCGAGCGAGTACCCATGAATAATGAGCCGTACCAGAATCCGCAACAACAGCGACCCGACCAGACCGGTTCCTTGCCGGAGATGGGCCGATTGAACAAGGTGCGCAATCGGTATGTCCTAGCCATTGTTATGGTCCTCGCCGCTGCTGCCGTGCGAGCGGTAACCTTGCAGGCACTGGGAACACGTTTTGGTTTCGCGACGTTCTATCCCGCCGTAATTCTGGCAGCCCTATACGGGGGCTGGCAGGCCGGCCTTCTGGCAACAGCCCTCTCGGCCTTTCTGACTTACTACTTCTGGATGGAGCCGGTTGGGCACTTCGCCATCAAACAACCCGCCGACCTGTTGGCCCTGGCCTTTTTCTTTCTGAGCGGCACGTTAATCTCCTTCGTCACCGAGGCTATGCATCGAGCCCAGGACCGCGCCAACAGAGCCGAGATACTGGCCATGCTTGCCGCCGAACGCGAACAGGCCGGCGGTGCGCTGCGCGAGAGCGAGGAGCGGTTGCGATCCGTGCTCCAATCGAGTTCCATGGGAACCTTCGAGGTGGACCTCCAGACCGGGGAAGGGCAATGGAACGCAGTCGAGTTCGAGCTGTTGGGGCTGAAGCAGGGCGAGGTCCCCAGTAATCCGGAGGTCTTTTTTCGTTACGTTCATCCCGATGATATCGCGGCGCTCTCGGCCAGATGGGAGGAGGCGTTGCGGTCCGGGGAGCTGGATGCGGAGTTCCGTATCGTGCGGCCCGACGGCACGGAACGCTGGCTGGCCGGGAAGGGGAGGTTCGCCTTTGCGGATGAGGTTGGGGGACGGGCTCTGCGATTCATGGGTGTGAACTTTGACATCACGGATCGCAAGCGGGCGGAACTGGAACTCATCGAGACCCAACAGCGGCTGCAGGCGATCATGCAGGCAGTGCCCGTGGGCATCAGCTACTCGGATGACCCCACGTGCCGGAACGTTACGGGAAATCCCGCCGTGCTGGCCCAGTTCGGGGTCAGGCAAGAGGACAACCTGTCTGCCTCGGCCGTTGACAACGGCGCGCCGGGCCGTCAGGTACGTTTCTTTCGCAAGGGCGAAATGATCGGCGATGCCGATCTGCCGCTGCAACGCGCCGTTGCCGAGAACCGGGTAATCGAGCCCATGGAACTTGAAGTCGAAATACCGGGCGGGCGGCGCTGGTTTACGGAGGCTTCGGGAGCCCCCATACGCGACAAGGATGGCAAGGTGATTGGCGGCGTGGCCGTGACCGTTGATATCACCAAGCGCAAGCAGGCCGAGAAACAACTGGAAGAGCTGACACAACGGCTGAGCTACCATATCGACAATTCGCCGTTGGCGGTTATCGAATGGGGGCCGGACATGCGGCTCACCCGCTGGTCCGGTGCTGCCGAACGTATCTTCGGGTGGCGGGCCGACGAGGTATTGGGCAGGCGCATGGAGGATTTTCGCTGGATTTATGAAGATGACAAGGTGCAGGTTGCCGAGGTCTCTTCCGAGTTGCTGGCAGGTACGGACTCCCGCCGGTTTTCGGCAAACCGTAACTATCGCAAGGATGGATCCGTTGTCTACTGCGAGTGGTATAATTCCTCGTTGCTGGATGATTCGGAAAACCTGCGCTCAATCCTCTCCCTGGTGTTGGATGTCACTGATCGCATCAGGCTGGAAGATGCATTGCAACAGTACAGCGAGATGCTGGAGTCCAGGGTCACCGAGCGGACCGCGGAACTCCGGGAAAAGGACCGGCTGCTCCTTCAGCAGAGCCGCCTGGCGGCCATGGGCGAGATGATCAACAACATCGCCCACCAGTGGCGTCAGCCCCTGAACGTCCTGGGGATGAACATCCAACGTCTGTCCTTGTTTTACGACATGGGCGATTTCACCAAGGAGTTTCTCGACGCGAGCACCAAGGGTGCCATGAAGTTGATCCAGCACATGTCCCAGACCATTGACGACTTCAGAGACTTCTTCAAACCGGACAAGGAGAAGATCGACTTTTGCATCAATAAGGCACTTCAGCAAGCCATCAACCTGATTGATGACAGCTTCAAGCATCATCAAATACACGTCGCGACACAGAGCGATGGCGAGGTATGGATAAACGCCCATCCCAACGAGTTCTCCCAGGCGCTCCTGAATATCTTGCAGAATGCCCGTGATGCGCTCCTGGAACGGGACATTGCCGGAAAGCTCGTAACCATTGCCACATCAGTTGAAAACGGCAGGACAGTCATTACAATCGCCGATAATGCCGGTGGTATCCCCGAAGATATAATCGACAAGATATTCGAGCCGTACTTCAGCACCAAGGGGTTGCAGGGGACAGGCATCGGTCTGTACATGTCGAAAATCATTATCGAGAAAAACATGGGGGGGAGCCTCACGGTGCGCAATACCGGAGACGGCGCCGAGTTCAGGATAGAGGTCTGACAGGGTGCCGGCAGGTACCATGCAGACAACTATACACCCCCATGGTGTGTCTAAAACCCTGAAAGCGTTGCCATCAGCAGGTTTCCCGTTTGAATCTCCCATGGTGGTGTATGATTCTCCCATACACCCCACCCCATTCTCAGCCGTAATCCGTGAATAGCTCCACTCCGAAAAAACAACAAACATCTTATAGGTCAACCAGTTGCAAAAAATGGGCTTGTTTTCCGATATTTTGGCACGCCCGATGCTAGATAAACGTCAAGAGCATTAAGGATCACCAAAATAAAAGGAGGACGTCATGAAAACTCTAGCTACCATAATCGGAACCATCGCACCCGCAACCGCTTTCGCAGCCTCTACTCCGCACGTCGATGACAGCGGCATCTTCTCCTGGATCTTTCTCGGGTTCTGTGCGCTGATAGTCGTGGCACAGACAATGCCGGCCATCCTGCTCCTGCTCGGCATGGTGAAGGGCGTGAAGGAAGTCGTCAAAGGCGAAATGAAAACGGCGGAACACAAATCATAATGCACCATTCCGGGAGGTGACCGCATGCAGCAAAATTGGTGGTGAAGGGGCCGCAGGGTGCGGCCCCTTTTCGTTTCCGCTCAAAATCATGTAAAGGCAAGATCCGGGTTCCCGGCTTTCCCCCGCCACATCCCGACAGAGAAAAACGCTCAGCGCACCACTTGCGGACATCCCTGTCCACCTTCCCCGTTTTGGCCAATTACATTTTTCTCGCACCGATCAAAATAATTTTCTTGTCTGGCGACGTAAAATCGCCAATAGTACCGTAACATCGTTCTAGAAATACGGAACCGTTTGTCGTCCCCTGTTTCACCCATTCCAGGCCATGGGAGAGATGTTGCGTGAAAAAGCTCAGAACCGGGACCAATTTCATCCGTTCGTTTCTCATACTGGGGATCGCTCTTTCCCTGGCTGGCCTCCTTTTCCTGATCCCGCCGGAACCAAACCGGGGAGTGCTGGCTATCCTGTTCGGCATCAACATCATCTCCCTCGTTGCGGTCATCCGGGTACTTGTTGCCAGAAAACTGGCAAAGCGCATCAAGCAGGTCTCGGACGTCATGAACAGAGCGGCCGAGGGTGCGCTGACGGAACGGGTCCATTTCGATGGCGAGACCGAGATGTCTCTTCTGGCTGACAACTTCAATTCCATGCTGGAGCGACTGTCCGGGACGATCACCAAGGTCCATTCATCCCTTTCCGAACTCAGGAGCATCTCGGCGACCCTCAGGGATGTCTCGGACAAGGGGGTATCATCTGCTGCAAAGCAGGCGGATGGGGTCAAACAGACCTCCACCGCCATTCGGGAAATCAACCTCACCATCACGGATATATCGGCATCCGTCGCCAACCTCTCCAGCCTCTCTTCCAGCAATGCAACCTCCATGACCCAGATGTCCCAAAGCCTGGAGTCCACCACGGAACGCCTGGAATCATTGGTCCATTCGGTGGAGGAGGTTAGCTCATCGATCATGGAAATGGCCACGGCTGTCCGCCAGATTGAAGACAGCACCGCTGTCCTGGCAACGGATACGGTGACGACATCCGAACTTGTGGGTGAGATGGATCTGGCAATCCGACGCATCGGCACCCAGGCCACCGACACCTCGGCCATTGCCGAGGCGGTCAGAAACGATGCCGAAGAGGGGTGGAAAGCGGTTGATGCGACCATTGCCGGCATGAACGAGATCAGGTCGTCATCCTCCGTCACCTTCGACGCCATTGAAAACCTCTCCCGAAGAGTGGCCAATATCGGCACGATCCTCTCCGTTATCGACGAGGTAGCCGAGCAGACCAATCTGCTGTCGCTCAATGCCTCGATCATTGCCGCCCAGGCAGGTGAAAAGGGCAAAAGCTTTGCCGTGGTGGCCGGCGAGATCAAGCAACTGGCAAAACGGACCGGAAGCCATACCAGGGAAATATCCGAGATAATACGGGGGGTCATGGAGGAGACCGAACGCGCGGTAAAGGCCATAGCCCTTTCCGAGAAACGCATCGAGGAAGGGAGCGCGCTCTCCCAGCGCTCCGGAGAGGCGCTGCGTAAAATAGTCGACGGCATCCAGGAGGCAAGCGCCCGGATGTTTGAAATCAACGCAACCGCGGTCAATCAGGCAAAATCGAGTGATGCGGTGCAGCAGGCAATGACCAATGTTGCCGACCTGGTGGAACAGATTGCCCGCGCTACCCAGGAGCAGAGCTACGGCAGCAAGATGATTACCACGGCGGTGGGGCGCATGAGGGAACTTACGCGAGAGGTCATGCACTCCATCAGCAGCCACAAGGGTTCCGCCGGTCAGGTCGTTACGGACAGCGGGGACATGAACACCCTGGTTGCGGAGATATGCGAAGCATCCATCCTCCAGTCGGCCAGTGCGCAACGGATCGGGGAGTCGATCAGGGATTTCGAGGATTCAACCGAGATGCACGTTTCATCAACCCTGGTCATCGACGAGATCCTGCTGAAGCTGTCCGGCCAGATAGAAGCCCTCCAGACCGAGATGAGCCGCTTCAAGGTCCAGTAACACCCATGCCGCCGGCCCGATCATGTTCAATAGTTGAACTGGCTCCCGCCGGAAGGAGGCGATGACATGCGTTACATCTCGGCAAAGAGTATCCTTACCGACCCGTATCGAGCGGGCATTGAGATTGGTACAACGCTTGCCCCCATTGCCCCCGAGGTAATTCTCCTGTTCGCATCCATGTCATACGATCCGGATTTCTCCGATTTTTTTGAAGCGTTGCGGGATGCTGTCGGAACCGACTCGACGCTTGTTTTCGGCGGCACCGGCGATGGCATTTACGAAACCTCCGGCGCGGAAAACTACGGCGTGAGCGCACTGGGCATCAACAGCGACGGCAAGGTGGCATGGAGTGTTGCGCTTGAACAAGGGGTACAGGCCGACTCCTTTGCCGCGGCCCGAAATTGTGCGCGAAAGGCTGTGGCCGCCTGTACCGCCCCTGCCGCTTTCTGCATGGTGCTGGCGGATGGCGCCCGGGCCGACGGTCATGCCATCGTCAACGGCATCGCGTCTGAAATGACGGGACCGTTTTTCGGAGGCCTGACCGGAGACGACAGGAAATTTACCCGCAGCAAGCTTTTCCTGAACGGCAAGGAATACGAGGACGCCGTTGCCATGCTGATCGGTTGCGGAGACATGAAACTTGCCATGAATGCCGCCAGCGGTTGGACCCCGCTTGGCCGGGAAGGCATTGTCGAAGAGAATCATGGGTGCGAAATACGCACCATCAGCGGACTCCCGGCGCAGGAGTTCATGGCCGGGGAAACCGGCAAACCGCTCGGGGAGTCGGACATCGGCATCGTCCCCCTTGCCGCCTACCAGGAAGGGTCATCGGAGCATTTTTTCCTGCGGACGCCGTCCCATCTCAACCAGGATACCGGGACGGTTACCACGTTCGGCGGTGTCGAGACGGGAACGGTGGTACGGGTCTGCACCGCATCGCGGGAGGATGTGCTGCGAGGCGCGGAAGACGCCATGGACGGCCTTGGACAGGAGTCCTTGGGGTTTTCGCCGGCCGCCGCCATAATCATCAGTTGTGCGGGGCGGAAATGGCTGTTGGCCGACCGAGGTGAAAAGGAACTTGCAGCTATCCAGAGACGGCTCGGCAATGCGGTCATGCTGGCCGGGTTCCCTTCCTTCGGCGAGATAAGCCCCTTCCGCTGTCCAGGTGGCGACTATACGACCGTCAGTTTCCACAACGTGACCTTTGCGGTCTGCCTGATGGAGTGACACCATGGACACCCGCCTTTACTCTCTCAGCACACCATGCCCTGATGGGTTCAGCCTTTGCAGCGAATTCCACTCCCGTGACTTCCGCGGCGCGCCTTTTGCGCTGTATGCCCCGTCATTCGATGAAGCCGGGGATTTTCTGGGTGCGCAGCTCATGAAAATGACCGGTCTCATCATTGTCTCCGGAGAGCGCCTCTCCTTTGCGGAGATCACGCCACTGTTGACGAAGGTCACCGTACCACCCGCCCTGTTCCCGGACCTTTCGGAATTCGCCCGGCACCAGATCCGGCTGATCAGCCTGATTGTCAGCGGGGAAGATCGCGTTTCCTTCCTGGCCCTGGAGAACGAACGGCTCACCCTAAGCAATCAGCAGGCCTCCGAGGAGTTCATCCAGTTCAGGGCGGGACTGTTGCGCGAGATCGAGGAGCGCCGAGCGGCGGAACAACATCTGGCGGAAAGCGAACTCAAATTCAGGACCCTCTTCACCACGCTTCAGGATGCGATCTTTCTGACGGATGGTGACGGCAACATCATCGAATGCAATGATAAACTGTCGGGGTATTCACGGGACGAGCTGGTTGGCAGGTCAACAACCGAACTTGGCCTCTGGGCGAAACCGGAGGACCGCCAGCATGTTGTGGACGTGGTCGCGGCGAGAGGATACATCAACGACTTTGCAACGACATTCAGAAAAAAGGATGGAACCGTTTTAAACGGCTCCATTTCCACCAATATGGTTTCCCTGAACAATGGGGAGTTTCTGCTTTCGGTTATACGGGATATTGCCGAACGCAAGCAGGCGGAAGAAGAACGCCTGAGGCTTGAACAGCAGCTTCTGCATGCGCAAAAGCTGGAAAGCCTGGGGGTGTTGGCCGGTGGAATCGCCCACGACTTTAACAACATCCTGACATCCATCATCGGCAATGCCGACCTGGCCCTGATGCGGATCACTCCCGAGTCCCCGATAGAAGGCAATCTGAAGCGCATCGAGCAGGCGGCTGTACGGGCCGCCGAACTGGCCAAACAGATGCTGGCCTACTCCGGAAAGGGCAAGTTCGTGGTCGCAAACATCGACATAAACCGCCTCTTGGAAGAGATTCTGCACATGCTGGAAATCTCCATCTCCAAGAAGGCGCTCCTTCAACTCAACCTGGCCCCCTCGCTGCCGGCGGTGGAGGCGGATGCCACCCAGATACGCCAGATCATCATGAATCTGGTGATCAATGCCTCGGAGGCTATCGGCGACAACAGCGGCGTTATCGCCATCTCCACCGGCTACCAGGAGTGCGACGCCACGTACCTGAAGGATGCCTGGCCGGACAAAAAAATCCGCGAAGGGCTTTATGTCTATCTGGAGATAGCCGATACCGGCTGCGGCATGGACAAGGAGACCATGACAAAGATCTTCGATCCTTTCTTCACCACCAAGTTTACCGGCCGAGGATTGGGTATGGCCGCCGTACTCGGTATCGTGCGTGGCCACAATGGGGCCATCAAGGTCTCCAGCAAACCGAACAAAGGCACTTCCTTCAAAATACTGCTGCCTGCCAGCAGCGGCCGACCAGTCGTGTCGTGCGACCGCGACAATCACAAGAACGAATGGAAGGGGAGCGGAACGGTGTTGCTGGTGGACGACGAAGAAACGGTGCGGGATATCGGGCGAGAAATACTCGATGAGCTGGGTTTCACCACCATCACGGCCAACAACGGCCTTGAAGCCATTGCTGTCTATCGTGAGCGCCCCAACATCGACTTCGTCATCCTGGACCTGACCATGCCGCACATGGACGGAGAGCAGTGTTTCCACGAACTGCGCCGGATAGCTCCCGATGTAAAGGTGATTTTGAGCAGCGGATATGACGAGCAGGAAGTCTCGCAGAAGTTTTTCGGAAAGGGGTTGGCGGGATTTGTTCAGAAACCGTACAAAATCTCCGTGCTCAAAGACGCTGTCAGGAATATGGGATCGCCCTGACGAGGGCTCAAAACGGGTATCGTGAGCAAAGTCTGAAAGTTAGTTCCCTTCCCCCATACGAAATGACCGGCAAGGAAACCAGTGCCGGTCATTCGTTTGTCCATCCAGCGATCAAACCTCTCGGCGGAACATTGCCGTTTACTGTTTGCGCGGCAATGATCCCCCGCTTTTCCTGTCGAGGCGCCTATGCTACGCGCCGCAGCTTCGGTTTTGTCCCCTCCCCATGCCCGCCAAGGAAATCCTTCACGAAGCGGACCTCGATACCATAGGGCGAATGGGCCTTGAGGATATCCATGCACCCCCCGTAGGTTTCGCCGCGGGCCCAATCCTGCTGCAATTCGAACAGAAACTGCAAGGATGTGACCGGTACCGCTCCGGCCTGAACAAGCCGCTGCACCGCCCGTTCATGGGCCTCCCTGGTGATATCGCCGCAGGCATCGGTGGGGACGTAGACCTCGTACCCGGCCTTGAGCAGATCAATGGTCGGGAACAGGACGCAGGCCTCTGTCCAGAGCCCGGCCAGCACGATCTTGTTGCGGCCGGTTTTCTTGATCGCAGCCTTGAAGTTCGGGTCGAGCCAGGAGTTGATCGATGTCCGGTCGATGGGCGCCTGACCGGGCAGGATATCCGTAATCTCCGATATCATGGCGCCGCTGAAGCTTTCGGCGGCCACGGTGGAAAGGATCGTCGGCACCTTGAACAGCTTGGCAGCCTTTACCAGGATCTGTATGTTCTGAACAATGGTGGTGCGATCATGTGAATGAACCCCCGAAAACATCGCCGGTTGATAGTCTATCACCGCCAGCGCGCACTCGGAAGGGTCCAGCAGGGTATGTAATGTCTTGCTTGTCATGACGTAATCCTCCTTCCTGAGGACGATGTAAAGTTACTCTGCTTGCTGCTGACATTATATCACGACCGGCCGGCATAAAGAGGAGATAACAATAGTAGAGGGTAGGGTCGCCGACCATACGGATCGAACACCTGGACAAAAAAACGGCCCTCCTGGTGGGAGAGCCGTTTTCCAAACGGTGATCCGGTTCGCTGTCAGCCCTGCTTAAGCCACTGGGCCACATCCTTGGCATGGTAGGTGATGATGATGTCGGCGCCGGCACGCTTGAACGCGATCATGGTCTCCATGACCACCCGCTCCTCGTCGATCCAGCCGTTCCGTGCCGCGCCCTTGATCATGCTGTACTCGCCGGAGACGTTATAGACTGCCAAGGGCAGATTGTATTCGTTGCGCAGGTCGCGCAGGATGTCCAGGTAGGCCAGACCCGGCTTGACCATGATGATGTCGGCGCCCTCCTCGATATCGGCTGCCGCCTCGCGCAGCGCCTCCAGCCTGTTTGCCGGGTCCATCTGGTAGGAACGCCGGTCCCCGAACTGCGGGGTCGATTCGGCCGCCTCACGGAACGGCCCGTAGTAGCCCGAGGCGTATTTGACCGCATAACTCATGATCGGGATGGCATCGAAACCGTTATCGTCCAGGATCTCGCGGATTGCCGCCACCCGGCCGTCCATCATGTCCGAAGGGGCGACCATGTCGGCGCCGGCCCTGACATGGGAGAGCGCCTCCCGGGCCAAAAGCTCCAGGGTGGCATCGTTGTCCACGTCGCCGTCCTTGATGATGCCGCAATGACCATGGTCGGTGTATTCGCACATGCAGACGTCGGTGATGACCGTCAGGCCGGGGACCTCACGCTTGATGGCACGAATGGTCTCCTGGATGATGCCGGTATCCGAATAGGCGTCGCTTCCCACGGCATCCTTGGTTTCCGGAATGCCGAACAGGATCACCGCCGGGATTCCCAGGGCATGCACCTCTTTCGCCTCTGCCACGATATGTTCGATGGACTGCTGATAAATGCCGGGCATGGAGGAGATCTCTTTCCTGATGCCGGTGCCGAATGCGGAAAACATGGGGTAGATCAGATCATTGACCGACAATGTGGTCTCGCGGACCATGCGACGGAATGTCTCGTTGCCGCGGATGCGGCGTGCCCTGAACTGCGGAAAAAACATGCGTAACTCCCTTCTGCGTCGTGCTTGAAACTAATATTTTATAGTACTGCAAGAAATCAACAAATTGCAAGCATGACCAGCAATGCCGCTCAAATATGGCAATCCGGAGGTTGCACCACATAAAATGAACGTGCCGCCGCTTGCGCAAACCAGAATATATGGTAAACATATCTAATATAATCTGCGGCATCATTCAACCACACCAAGGAGGATCAGGCATGAAGAGACTATCAACACTACTGCTGACCGGCGCCCTGCTGGCCCTCGCGGCCACCGTTTCCGCCGGCAACAAGGCGGAAACCTTCTCGGTTTCGCCGACAATCGGCGGCATCACCTTTGACGGCAAACAGCACCTGGAGACAGCGCCTTTTTACGGCGTGCGCGCCGGGTACAATTTCACCAATGCCTTCGGGGTCGAGGCGCTCTTCGATTACGCCAATACCAAGTCTACCCTTACCAAGGGCAACGTGGATTTTTACCGCGCCGGCGGAGAGCTGCTCTACCACTTTTTCCCGGACAACAGACTGGTTCCTTATGTAGCGGCCGGTTATGCGTTCGGCACCTTCAAGGGTGACACCGCCCTGCCGATTGACAACAAGGCAAAAGGTATCTTCGATTATGGCGTCGGCTTGAAATACTTCCTTACCGACAACCTTGCCCTGCGCGGCGACGTGCGCCATTTGATCTACAGCGAAAATGACACGCTGCAGGCGGTCGAATATTCGGCCGGTCTCTATATTCCCTTTGGCGGCGCCAAGCCCGCGGTAAAGCCGGTTGAACCGCCACCGCCGCCTGCACCGGTGGTAAAGGCCGTTGAGCCACCTCCTGCTCCTGTTCTTGCACCGGCTCCGGCACCCGCACCGCCCCCGCCTCCGGCTCCGGTCGTGGAGGCTGCCCAGCCCAAGGCAGCACCGGCAAAACTGTGCAGCCCAACGGTCATCGATATCCAGTTTGACACCAACAAGTACAACATAAAACCGATGTACCACGAGGAACTGAAAAAGCTGGGCGATTTCCTGAATGAGTTCCCCAACGCCAAAGGCACCATCGAAGGGCATACCGACAGCGTCGGCAGCAACGCGTCCAACCAGATACTTTCCCAACGGCGCGCGGAAAGCGTTCGTACCTATATCATCAAAAACTTCAAGATCGCCCCCGATCGTATCAAGGCCAAGGGGTATGGCGAGACAAAACCGATCGCCAGCAACAAGACCAAGGAAGGCAAGGCCAAGAACCGCCGCATCGAGTCCAATTTCTCCTGCGATTAGTCCATAACCGCTGTCATCAACAAAAAGGCCCTTCCGGATTTTCCGGAAGGGCCTTTTTGTTGGTCAGGATCACCCGTCAGACAACAGGGAGGACACTCCCCCCCTCGGGCATCACCAAGGCCCGCCAATCAGCAGGCAATAACCCTTCGGCCTTTGAAAAGGCCTCATCGAGCGAATGGGCGGCCATCATCCCCATCTCCTCGACCTGGCGTTCCGGAAACCGGGAAACCAGGATGATCCTGAAGCGCCGGGCTTTTGCAAGCATGGAATAGGCGGTCTGGCCGTTGATCTCGTAATGCTCCCGCAAGGCGGCCTCGAACTCATCCAACCGCTTGTGGCGGAACCAGTTGTAGAAGGTGTCGTTGCCGAAACCGTCACGGCACTCGGCCAGCAGGATCATCACCCCTCCCTCTTTCAGGGCCTGGGATGCATACTCCATGGATTTGTGGGCCTGGATCAGGTTGATGTCCTTGGGAAAACCGCCGCAGGAGACGATCATCAGGTCGGCCCTTTCGGCCAGGGGAAACGCGAACCGCTCGCGATAAAAGCGGCAACCCGCCTCGTGCGCCTCGCACCATGGGCCGCAAAAGGCAGCAATGATCCGTTTATCCAGGGAAAGGACGGTGTTGAGGATGAACGCCGGCGGTGCCAGGGCACACGCCTCCAGCATGGCCTGATGCACCGGGTTGCCATCCAGGTTGCCGGTGACGGCCAGGGGATTCTTGCCGCTCCCCGGTTCGGGATTGAGCACGGCAAAGTGACTGGCCATGCAGGCCTGACGGCTGGCAATGCCCGGCAGAAGCGACTTTCGGCCGCCGCCGAACCCGGCAAAGTAGTGAAAGCCGATCACCCCGGTCAGGATCAGCCGGGCAGCCTCCATTGCCCGGCGATTGACGGCGACCTCGATACCGCCGGAGGTCCGGCCGATGAACACCAGGCCGGCCTGATCGTCGCAATCGTGGTCAATGACACGGATTCGTTTGTAGAGCGGGCCGAGAATCTTCTGATGCTCATGGTCGGTCTGTTTGCGATGAATACCGAGGGCGATCAGGATGTGGATATCGCAATCGGGGATTCCCTGACAATTGAGGCGGTCCACCAGGAGCGGCAAATAGATCTCGCTGCCGGTGTAGCGGGTAATGTCGGAGGTGACGACAACGACCTTCTCTCCCGGTTTGAAGGACGAGATGGTTGCCTGACAGGCGTCCAGCGCCTGGGTGATGATATCTTCGGGGGACTCTTCGGGAGGAAACACAGATGGGACAATAACTCCCGCCAGACGGTCCGGCGGGAGTTCGAGGCTAAACGAGGTTGAACCGTATTTCAACTCCATGGGATCAGATCCAGGCGTCCCCGCCGTCGTACTGGAACTCATCCCCCTTGGTCCTGGGGGTTGCCCTGAATTTTGCCTCGCGGGCATACCGCTTCATCTTGTCCGCGGCGCTTTCCGTAAGACCGGACAGCTTCTCGCGTACTTCATGACCCGGCTTGGGCGTGAGGAGCAACGCGGCCACCGCGCCGATCACGGCGCCGGAAGCGAAAGCGATGACTGCTGCTGCGGCATTATCGTTGCTGGATGACATGACAGGCTCCTTTATCGTTGGTAATGGTCTGTAATTGATTGGAACGGGCTTTATATCTAGCACAGCAGGCAACCGGAATAAAAGCAAAATCTTTTACCTGAATACGTGACGCCGGAATGCCGCAGTGGCCGGAAGAGCCGGGGCCCGTACGAGACGAACCACTCACGCCGCCAGTCCTCCGCCGAGCGGACAGTTATCTCCAGAAAGGCAAGGGCAGAGGCCTTCCGGACGAACGGAGACGTGGAGGCGTTACGTATTCAGGCGTTACCGGGTCACCCGCGCCAGATGCCGCCGGATCATCTCCTCGAAATCCGCGTCCCGGCTGCCGGTATAGACCAGCGATGAACCGATCTCGGCGGCCAGGATGGCGCACAGGTACTTCCTGGGCAGGTTCCTGACCCGCCGCCGAAAGGCCGGGGTCTCTCGCAGCATGCGGGGCAGGTGATTGAGGACCGCCTGGCGGAAAGGGTTTTGCAGACAGAGTTCCGGCCGACCGGAAAAAAAGTCGAACAGGCGGGTGTAGTAGCTGTTGATGTTCTGGCTGATCAGGTCGGAGATCTCGGTGTAGAGCTGGGTGTTGCCCGATTCCCGCCGCCGCCGCAGGATCAGGCGCGCCTCGTCCTCTGCCCGCTTCTCCAGAATTGCCAGGACATCCCGGACGTACCGGTCCTTGTGTTCCAGAAATTCACGTTCCGACAACAGCAGGTTGGCGATGATCTCGTAGGAGGAGGAGATCACGCCGCATTTGTTGGCCGAGGCGTCGCGCATGATCACCACGCCGCTCTTCTGGAGTTGTACCCTGGCCTCGGGGGTAATGAAGGAGTTGGCCCCCTCCACGATCACCCGCGCCGTCGGCACCCCCTGTTCGTCCAGGAATGCCCGCCAGTTCTGGCCGTCGATGGTCTCGGGACGGCCGCCGGCCGGAATGAACAGATCGGCGGAAACCGTGAAGACCAGGTTGTTGTACTCGCGGTAAAAATCGTCGATGTCCAGCCATTCTTCCAGCAGGTTGCCCGCCTTGCGGCTTACCTTGCGATGGGTCTCCTTGAGCCCCTCCATACGCCGGCCGGTGCGGTAGATGATGAAGCCCCCCTCCCCCAGGGCTGCCGGATCGAATGCATCCAGGTCGTGGGCAAGTACGATCCGGCGCAACTCGTTGTGCCGAATACCCTTGGGGTCGTACAGGGCAGCGGTACCGTCCAGGATCAGGCGTACCTGCATCAGGGGGCAGCGCTCCAGCATGATGGCTAGGGAATTGCCGGCCACATCGCCATTGGGCCCTCCGGTCATCTTGAGCGAAAACGGCTCCCTGGTGATGTCGATGCCCGTTGCCTCGGCCATGGTTATGCGGGCGAACGCCACCACACCGGTGGAGGTAACGCCATACTCCTTATGGTTGATACCGACCCGTTTGCTGGACATGATCCCGATCCCCAGCATGTAACCACGCTTGGCTGACAGGTTTGCTATGGCCTCGATCATGCCGTCGTGCATGTTCTCGTCCGGCCCGATCTCTATCGGCTCGTCATCCCCGTAGTAGTCCACCACCCGTGGGTCCCTGACCCGGCCGCCCTTTGTCACGAAGATGTCCAGGAAGGCATTGGCGATGGCGTATTGCAGCTTGTAGAGCCGCCAGTTCTCCGGCTCTCCGCCGGCCTGGTCCAGGTCCGAGGCGTCCAGAATCAGGACCATCTTGGAGCCCCCCTCGTAGATATCCTTGTTTTTCAGGTGCTGGGTATGGGCCAGCACATACACCTCGCGGAACAGGGTATTGGCGGAGGTGATGAAGTCGTCGGCGCTGCGGGCGATGACCGTGCGCCACCCGCCCCGGGCAATGTCCGAGAAGCCTATATGGTAGCCGAAACCGGCGCGGCTGAAGAAGAAGGTCACCCGGAACGGGAGCGTTTCGGGCAGATCGGCAATAAACTCCTGCCCCAGCTCACGCAGATAGACCGGGTCCAGACGCAGGGCCAGGGCCTGCTTCTCCACCACGAAAAAGTTGGTCTTGAGGGTATGGGTAATCAGCAGCAGGCAGCAGCGATACACGGACCGCCTGATGTCGTCCAGCCAGCGATGGCCGGTGTTGTACCGCTCCACCGCTTCGCGGGTCTCGGCCAGCACAGCCTGATACGCGGCCTCGCGGTCGGCCAGTCCGGGATCGAAGCGAGTCCTGAACAACCGGATCAGCAACTGCGCCATCTCGGGATGATCGTAAAATGCCTTCTGGACATCCTCCTGCCCGAAGCGGTCCGGCTGGCCGTGGGCCAGGCTGGTATGGCAAAAGGAGATGAAGGCGTTGACCAGGGCGGCGTCCTCGCCGGACATCAGCCCCGCGGTGACAAACTCGTGATAGATCGGCGATGAGGTGGCCAGGATCTGGGTGGTGCAAAGCTCACGCTTGAGGCGGTCGGCCAGAAGACTGCCGGGGGAGAGATTCTCGCCCTTGCGGCTCAGGACATAGAAGGAACCCAGAAAATAGGGGTGAATACCGTTGGAGATGGTCTGGCAGTAGGCCCGGCGAACCCCCACATCGAGCCGGTTGAACACCTCCATCACCTGGAGCAGGAACTCCTCCTGGGGCGGGTTGCCCACGGCGAACAGGATGCGGGTCTCGATGCGCCCTTCGCGCTCCACCTCGGCCACGTCCAGAAACAGCCCGCCGGCGGCATTGCCCCGCTCAAAGAGCCAGACCAGGTAGGCGGTCCGGGACGGGGGCGACATGCGGATGTAATTTGCATTGTTCAGCCAAAGGATCTTCAGGAGCCGGTCAAGCTTTTTCAGGTCGAAACCGGGGAAGGACTCGCGCAATTCGGCCCGGATCTTCCGCACCAGCGAGGCGGGGATATCCACCTGCCGGTCCAGGTCTATCTCGTGGTTCTGCCGCCGGTCGAATTCAAAGCGCTGCACCTCCAACTCCTCATCCATGCCCGGCATGGGGGCATTGGAGTGGGAGAACATGGCATAGGAGATCTCCCGCTCGCCCACACGCCGCAGGGTCTCGTACAGCGAGCCGGAGCGGTTGACGCACGCCAGCACGAGCAGCCTTTCCCTGTCGATCAGGATCACGCGCTGGTTGCGGCGCAGGTTGACCAACTCCCGTGCCATCGACACCAGCGCCTCTTCCTCATCGGACATGGCCTGGAAAAAATAGGGACTCATGTGCCGTTCGAGCCAGGCGGCGTTCTCCTCGGTAACCAGGCGTTCAGCGCGGGCTGTGCGCCGTATGACGGCAGGCAGGTTCATGGGGGTGCCTCCTTGCGAGAGAGTAAGGTCACATATTGCACAAACAGGGTGCTGCTGTCCATGCGGAAAACAGACCGACCGGCTTCCAAACCGTGGAGAAGATCAACATCGGGCGAATGCAAAATGGGGTTTTAGTCTCGCTAAAGCTTTGCTTGACCCTGCACGGCCGAATTGCTATAGTCGCCACACTGTTCTAATACACCGTATTCAAGGCGTTTAGTATGCCGGACGGGCATGATCGGGCCATGACAAAACAACGGACTGTTACTGAAACCGCCCCGGTGCTGGAACAAGGTTGCGTGCAGGTGTATACCGGCAATGGCAAGGGTAAGACCACCGCGGCCCTCGGGCTGGCCCTGCGTGCCGTGGGACGTGGCATGAGGGTGTGCTTCTTCCAGTTCATCAAGGGGGGCGGCCCGTACGGCGAACACCTGATTGCCCCGAAGCTGGCCCCGCTCTTTACCATCATACAGACCGGGCGGCCCGGCTGGGTCAACACCAAGGACATCAGCGAGGATCGCACGGTTGCCCAGAAGGCGCTGGAGCAGGCCCGGGAGCTGTTGACATCCGGCGGTTATGATCTTTTCATCTGTGACGAAATCAATGGTGCGGTCGGCTTCGGCCTGATCGACGTGGAACAGGTGCTGGAGTTGATCAGCCTGCGGCCGGAACGGGTGGAACTGGTGCTGACCGGCCGCAATGCCCACGAACGGGTGATCGAGGCCGCCGACCTGGTGACCGAGATGCGCGAGATCAAGCACTACTATAAAAGCGGAGTCCCGGCCAGAACCGGCATAGAGATGTAACCTTGTTCTCACAGAGCTCACAGAGGCTCAGAGGACATCTCCAAGGCATAACCATGAACAAGTCGTTTTTTGTGGATACTGCTCATCCAAAAAACGCAGTTGACCACTAATAAAACCAGATGATTGAAAACAGTCACGAGACGCACCCATTTGTGTAAATTCGTGGCAACAGCCAATTTTATGTTTATTCCTGTTGGATATAGTTTTTCTGTTTTCTCCGTGCCTCTGTGAGCTCTGTGAGAGACGATTTTAAAGGTTCGATTTTACCCATATCGAAGGAGGTAGTACCCATGGCATCAAGAACACTGCGTGTATTAGTCGGCAAACCGGGGCTGGACGGTCATGACCGGGGAGCCAAGATCATCGCCCGCGCCTTTCGCGACGCCGGCTTCGAGGTGATCTACACCGGGCTGCACCAGACCCCGGAGCAGATCGTCTCGGCGGCCATCCAGGAGGACGTGGACTGCGTCGGCCTGTCGATCCTCTCCGGAGCCCACAGCACCCTGCTTCCCCGCGTCTGCCAACTTTTCAAGGAGAAGAATGCCGGCGACATCAAGGTATTCGGCGGCGGCGTGATCCCGGAGGACGACATCCCCGGCCTCAAGGCTGCCGGTATTTGCGAGGTATTCACCCCCGGAACGTCCACCGACGACATCGTCAAGTGGGTCCTGACCAACGTCCAGCCGAGGGCGTAACGACGGTCACAAACATTTTTCAACATATGCTTTGATGCAAACGCCTTTCGGGTAACCGGAAGGCGTTTTTGTTTGCCGGATTCACGTCTGGGAATCGCTTGACAACGGCCAAACATTGGCGGATAAACGCATAACTACCTGAAATAAAACATTAAAGAATTTCTGCTTCGCTCCTGCACCCCGGTGTAACTAGCGGGGAAGGTTTGGGTTTATGGGATTTCAATAATTGATTCCAATAGTGTGACGTATTGTGTCAAGGGTTTGTAATAGGGTGGGGGGCAAGATGTGAGAAGTCTGCATGGAGCAGCTTATCGCTTGCGTTGCCCGCAAAGACAGGATCAGCCATTGTTTGAAGGAGGGCACTAATGGAAACAAAGCTGGTGGTATTTCAAGACAAGAAAATCCGTCGCACTCTCCATAAAGGGGAGTGGTGGTTTGTCATTGTGGATGTAATTGCAGCACTGACAGTATCTGTTGATCCAACCGGATACATCAAGGACATGCGTCGTCGTGATGCGGAGTTATCCAAAGGGTGGGGGCAAATTGCCACCCCCCTTTTAGTTGACACCGTCGGAGGAAAACAAAAGATCAACTGCGCCAACACCGAAGGTATCTTCCGCATCATCCAGTCTGTCCCCTCCCCCGCTGGGGGAGGGGACAATGCGTTGGCCCTGTTGAAACCGGGGAGCATATACAGAACGCATTGGCACTGTAAAGGTAATGGGACAGCCGAGTGTTGATGGCTGGAATCGGCGGGGCACACCGTAGGCTGTAACAAAACTCCCTCCCCAGGAGGGGGAGGGCTGGGGAGGGGGATCTTTTGGAAACGTCGCCAAAAAAACTTTTTATCCCGGCTCCCCTTCCTGAACCACTCCTTCAGGCTGCACGGGCCTTACGCGACGACATGACCGATGCCGAGCACCTGTTATGGTGCTGCTTGAGACGAAAACAACTTGGCGGCTTTCGGTTCCGTCGCCAGCATCCTTTCGAACAATTCGTTCTTGATTTCTATTGCTGTGAGGCAAGGCTAGCGGTGGAACTTGACGGCGGGCAGCATAACGAAGCGATTACGCAGGCAAGAGACAAACAGCGTACATCGTTCCTCGAATCCCATGGCATTCAGGTAATCAGGTTTTGGAACAACGAGGTGTTTGCCAACCTGGAAGGGGTTCTACAGAACATTTATGATTCTTTGTTGCAGCGAACGGCGACAAAAAATCCCCCTCCCTAACCCTCCCCCGCTGGGGGAGGGAAAATTGCCCCCCTCTTTTCCATTGACGCCCTCCCCTCCCAGCATTTACCCTGCCAATCATCACAGAACCCAGGAGCACACCACATGGACGACTACACCCCCATGACCGCCGAGTCGGTCGCACTTCTGCTGGAACAGGCCGGCGCCAAGGTAATGGTACGCTCGGGCCGCAGCGAGAACTACGGCGCACCGCGCGAGTTCACCTTCGAGGTGCGCGCCGTGTTCCCCAACGGCATGGGGTTGCAGGTTACGGCCCGCCAGTTCAACTACCGCGACCCGTGGGAGGCCCAGGGGAGGGTTAACGACATGGTGGACGTATCCCTGCTGCGAGAGGGGACCTTTTCGCCGTTGCCCAAAGGATTTGCCTGGTTTCAGGGGATCGATGAGGAGTGCGGGGTGGATGAGGAAGGGTTGAAGCAGATCATTGCCTGTGTGGCCGGCCTTAACCCCAAGCTGTACCTGCTGCAGGAAATGACCGGGGACCTGTGATCAGTACCGCACCCACGACAAGAGCTGATTTATTCCAGCGCGACAAAATCCTTGCAGCTCGGGTGCAGACAGAAAAAACCGTTACCAAAGGATTGGGCAAAGCTGCATTGCTTGCCGGCGTCGGACAGGCATTCATATATTTCCGATAATACCGGCATTGTCCGGCAATTATTCACCTCAGGTTCTTTAGTGTCCGTGGTAGCCGAAATGTCCATGTAAACTCCTTACTAAGTACTTGTTCATGAATATGAACAGGATCGTCTTATTCCGGTTTCAAATCAAAGATGACATCAAGGCGGTGAGGATCGAGGCGACGAAGGCGTACGAATAGTACGTTGAGGAGCCGAAGACGAACCAACGCAGATGCCGCTTTGATTTGGAATTTGAATTATCGCAATTCCCGTATGATCTCCCCCTGCCTCAATGCAATGAGCTTTCCAATCGGGCCTTCGCTGCCTTTATCGTGCATGAAGATATAGATGCACCGGGACAGCCTGTTATGCTGATCCGCCTTTAACAGGCGGCCCATGACACGCACCTTGATTTTTTCCTGATTCGTCTTGAGGGACGTATCGATATTGAGATACGAACACGCCTTGCTGTCCTGCAGTTCATGATTGGCAATGTCAATGGCGCATCCATCCAGCGAGAGATCGATCAGCCGCCCCTTGAACTGCCTGGTCCCCGACTCGATAAGCACGGAAATCGGTATATGCATCCGCACCCGGATCGATTCACGGCGCTCGGAGGGCACATCGACATAGGAGAAACCGAAAAGCGCCACCTCCCGTGTATCAGTGTCGTACTGAGCGGAAGCGTAGATTGGCTGCTGAAGGTTCCTGGATTTTATAATGGTGTGATTGGTGAACTCGACAGCCCGTGCCTGGGCCTCACTGGTGCGACAGTACAAGACGTTCTCGCAGAAACGGAGGTCCTTGGCAACGGCCGACAAAGGCACCTCTTTATAGTAGTTAAGGAGCTGCAAATCATCGAGCTGTTTTGCCGCGTGGAGACGGAGCAATTCGCTCAAAATGGTGCCGCCACCGTCAGGCTGGACAGGGCGGAATGGCTCTTGGTTCAGCGATATCATGCACGTTCCCGTTGGTAATCGTTGCAGTTGTTACCGGCCCAAATGGTATCGAGAGTTCCCCTCCGGTTAATCGTCACAGGAGAAACCGCGCCTGGGGCACGCGAACAAGGTATTCTGGCCACCTTGTCCACAAACACATCGAATATGTTGACTATTTACAGCATTACACGGTAGCGTCATTGGAGCCGTCTGTCTGTAGGGAAAGTTTGATTAAAGAAAAGATTTATTCGGCGGGGGTAATGCCTTGCAGGAGGGCGAACTTGACGAGTGAGGGGATATTGTTGATACCGAGCTTCAGCATAAGCCTGCTGCGGTAGGTTTCGACACTCTTGGGTGACAGCGACAGGGCTTCGGCAATCTCGGCGCTCGTTTTCCCTTCGACGACCAGTTGGAGAACCTCCCGCTCACGCTGGCTCAACCTCTCAAGAGGACTTTGGGGGGAGTCGTTGCCGCTGAGGAGATCGGTATCCGCCGGGCTATCGACCCCCTTGCCGAAGTAGTGCCGCCCCTGCATGACCGCACGAACAGCCTTGGTGACCTCGGAACCGGCTGATTCCTTGAGAAGATAGCCATGGGCGCCTGCCCGCATGGCCCGATAAATGTGTTCATGGGTGTGATGCATGGAGAGGATGATGATTCTGACCTTTGGCATGCGTTCGCAGATCATACGCGTTGCCTCGATCCCGTTCAGTTCCGGCATGGCGATATCCATGACGATTACGTCGGGCCTGAGCGTCTCGGCTTGCGCCAGGGCATCGCGGCCGTCCCTGGCTTCGCCGATGACCGTCATATCGTTCTGGGATTCCAGTATCATCCGGAGACCGTCCCGGACAATGGAATGGTCATCAGCCAGTATAATTCCGATCATTGTCCCTGTTCCCCCCCGGAATAGATTTCAATGCACACCCTGGTTCCTTCGTCAGGTGATGACTCCATGTGGAACGTACCACCAAACAATTCGGCCCGTTCACGCATGATCATCATCCCCCTGCCGGAAGCGCCCTTTTTCGGTACCGCCGGTTTTGGCACGCACCCCTTGCCGTCATCGACGATCGTAAGAAGGATCATGCCATGGTCTTTTCTGAGCGAAATCGTGACATTCTCCGCTTCCGCATGTTTGGCGATATTGATGAGCGCCTCCTGGGTGATGCGGAAGAGGGCCATTTCCTTCTCCGCCATGAACCGTGGGAACGGGTCATCGGCCAGAACGCAGACATTGATGCCGGTACGTGCCGAAAATAGAGCGGCGTGCCAACTGATGGCCGCGGAAAGGCCATAATCGTCCAGCACCGGTGGGTGCAGATCGGACATGATGCTTCTGGTGGCGCGGCTTATCGCCTCGATCAACCGCCCCGAATCCTCCACCCGTGCTTCAAGCCGCATCCGCGCTTCACTGGGCAGGTTGTCGCAGATGATCGAAAGATTGATGCCGAGCACGGTCAGGTCGCGGCCGATCTCGTCGTGAAGCTCCATGGCAAGCGTTTTCCTGAGATCCTCTTCGATCTCGATGAGACGCCGGGCATAACCACGCAGGTCATCCTCCACCTGCTTGCGCTCGGTAATGTCCTGAACCGTGCCGGTCAGGCGCAACGGATTTCCTTCCTCGTCGTATGTTGCCCGCCCCAAGCTTCTGAGCCAGCGGACCTCGTCATCGGAAGGGGCAATGCGGAACTCGATCGAATAATCGGTAAACTCCGACAAGGACCGGATTGCCGCTGCCGTAACGTCCGCGACGTCATCGGGGTGGAGGCTGTTCCGGAAGGATTCGAGCGTCCCGTCGAACCCCTTTATACCGAGGATGTCATAACACTCCTGCGACCAGAATGCGGTATGAGTCTGTATATCCCACTCCCATACCCCCATCCTTGATGCCGCCAGGGCCAGGTTCAGCCTTTCGTCACTTGCGCGCAGGGCATTCTCCGCCCGCTTCCGTTCGGTGATGTCGATATTGATCCCCAGAATGGCCCTGATTTCTCCATCGGCGCGTATGGGTACCACGGTGTTTTCGTAGATCCGTCTCTCGTTGCCCAAGGCAAATTCAACCTCGCCGAGCACCACTTCACCTGAAAGAGCGCGACGGTTATTGGCTTGCCAGACCTCCTGCACCTCCTGCGCAACGTCGGCGGCTTCCGGCCGCAGGCCGAGCTGGTTGCCCCAGTGGCGCACCAGCCGGGTATTCTGCATGATACAGTACCCCTGCTTATCCCGGACCCAGAGTTCAAAGGGGGCATTGTCGAACGTGGCGCGCAGGAGGGACTCGCTTTTTCGCAGCAACTGCTCGATTGTTGTCCTTGCGGCAATTTCGTTTTTCAGACGGATGACCGTCCGGGCAAGTTCGGCAGTCCGCTCCACGACCCGCTGCTCCAGTTGCTCATGCGCTTGACGCAACAACTCCTCTGATCGCTTCCGTTCGGTAATGTCCCGGCCTATGCCGATGAACGAAACCGACGCGCCGTCTGCCTGGCGTATGAGCGCCCCACTTGCCGTATACCAGAGCCATGAGCCGTTTTTGTGCCGTACCCGGTATTCGACCCCGCTCTGTTTTTGTCCCGTTTCAATAACCAGTTTCAGGAATGCATAACACCCGGCAACATCTTCGGGATGTACAAAGGGCTCGAACGGCTCGCCAATGACCTCGCCGAGATCATACCCGAACGCCTCCGTCCAATTGGGCGACACATAGGTGAACACGCCGCTGGGCGCAAGGGAAAAGACGATGTCATTGGCATTCTCCACAAAGGAGCGGAAACGCTGCTCACTTTCCTGAAGTGCCTGCCCCCGGACGCCAAGCTGATGGGCCATGTCATCAAACGTCCGTCCCAGGCTTCCCAACTCACCCCCCTTGACAAGGTCGCCAATTTTGCCGGAAAGGGTTCCCTGGGCCAGTTGCCGTGCCGCATCCTCCAGCAGGGCAATGCGGTCGGCAATTGACCGTTTCCCGACGTAGAAGGTCAAGACGGTCGCAAGCAGCATAAAAGGCACAAACAGGAAGAAATTATGCAAAAGGGCACGGTTTGCCTTTGCCACCGCGGTCCTGGCGGAACTATCCGTCAGGACATACAGGTACGGTTTCTCTTCTCCACTCAGCCAGAGCTTGCGATAGCTCAGGATACGCCTGTCACCGTCCGGCGCTGCAAACGTGTCAATGGTACTGCTATCCGGACCTCCCTCCATGTACTTCAACACCTCGGTCCTGATGCCCGAGCCGATAAGCCCGGCATCATCATGGCCTCCGCTCAGGATGATGCCTTTGTGGTCCGTTATGAGATAATTTGTGTCGTTAGGTAGTCCCGAACGTTCCAAGAGGGATTTGAGTTGGGCCAGATTGAAGCTCAGGGCGATGAGCCCGTCGAATTCGCCCCGTTCGTCAAGGAGAGGATAACCCACCGCTATACTTGGTTTGCCGGTTCTCATACCCACGGCATATTCACCGGAGGAGAAGCCGCGGCTTGCCACGGCATTCCTGAAATAGCGTCTGTCGGCCAGTGAAAGATGCCGGGTGAGTGGCACCGCTGACGCCCACACGTTGCCCGTGCGGTCGGCTATGGTGATGTTGAGGAATTGCGGGTTGTTCTTGAGGACGGTTGCCAGGAACGATTGCACCTTGGGAGTAGCGCGCTGTTTGACCTCGGGAAGCTCTGCTATGAGTTTCCCGAACTGGTGAGCTTCGTGGGTGAGCCGTTTCTGTACCGAGGCGAGGTTGTCCGCAAGCTTCCGGGTTTCAACCGCGGCAGCCTTCAGGTCATCCTTGCGCATTTCCAGGCCGTGCAACGCAAATATGCCCAGCGACGGGAGCACCAGCAGGATTGCCAAAACAAGCAGTTGGGTGCCCAGTGGCCATTCGCGAAAGGCAAGCATTCGTCTCCTCAGGAAAAATCGATAGACGTATTTATGAACCCATTAACGGCGGTCACGCGGAGACGCGGAGCTCGCGGAGAGATTCGTCAGGATGAATGTAATTATACCCAAATCGTTGGTCTGTAAAGCAATCTGTTGTTGCTTGGCACGCGGAACAGGGTGGTTACAATTCCGCCGTTACAAGGTACAATCAAACTGAAGGTGTGACGCCTTCACAGCGTCACGTGGTGAGATAAAGGAGAGTTTGCCATGAGACATTTTCCCGTATCACGGTTGTTTTTGTCATGGCTGTTGGTCGCACCGTTATGGCTGCTGCCTGCAAACAGCGTCGCGATGGTAAAAACGGAAACGGCCACCTTTGCCGGCGGCTGTTTCTGGTGCATGGAATCACCTTTCGACAAGTTGGATGGAGTGAGTTCGGTCACGGTCGGCTATACGGGCGGCCAGGTAAAAAACCCGACCTACGAGCAGGTTTCGGCCGGTGGCACCGGCCACGCGGAATCGGTACAGATTGTCTTCGATCCCGCCCGCATCAGCTTCACCAGGCTGCTGGACGTGTTCTGGCACAATATCGACCCGACCGTCAAGGATCGCCAGTTCTGCGACGTGGGGCACCAGTACCGCAGCGCGATCTTTGTCCATAACGAGGAACAGCGACGCTTGGCCATGGCGTCGCGTGAGGCGCTGGAGAAGAGCAAGCCATTTGCCGGGCCGATAATGACCGAGATCGTCCGGGCCGGCGAGTTCTATCCGGCCGAGGAGTATCACCAGCACTACTACAAGAAGAACCCGCTGCGCTACAGGTTCTATCGCAGCGGCTGCGGCCGCGACCGGCGGCTGCATGAGTTGTGGGGCAACGCGGCCGGACATTAGCGAAATGTTCCCCGATCGCTCTTTAACGCAGCGATTGCGCCGGCATCAGTCGTTGCGCATGAACGTGCCGAGAGCAGGTTTCAGCATGCTGTCGATGAACTCATCGACCTCCTGCAACACCTCGGGGGCAATCTGATTGATGGTGGCGATACGCGCGATAACGTCCCCCTGAAGGTGACGCGGCAGGCGTTGGATGATCTCGCTGGTCTGGGCCGACTTCAGCCGCGACAAGACAACGGCGATGGTCTGGGGGTGTTCCTGGGAGAGCAGGTGGGCGATGCCGGTGAAATCCATGGGCAGCTCCTTTGCAAAGGATCAACCTTTTCGTGTTCTTTTTCTATCACACAAACCAAGTCAGAGTATACCCGCACGTATCTTATTCCCACTACAACAACTGCACCTCGTTCACCCGCACGATCAGCAGGTCCTGACGGAAACGGAGCGCCAGCGTCTCCCGATAGCCCTGCCACCACCGGCGGTCAAGCGCTTCCGTCATTACCTCGTAGATGACGATATCATCATGTACCGTCATGGTGGCAGTCTCCTTCCAGAGCCCCTCGGCCGGGGAACGCACATAGGCGGTGATACCGCCGAAGCGTTCCGTCAGTTCGTCGCGTACCCGCTCATATTCCCTATGGGGAAACTGGTGGCCGCCGTTATCGTACATCGGCAACAGGATCTGGACGAGATACATGGTATTTCCTCCGCGTCTGAACAGATTCACGTCATTTTCATTCACATAATTCTGAATCCGTGATGCCTGAAGACCGGAACGCCTGAAAGAGCCGGGGCCACAACGCCGCCTGCGCCGTGGCATCTGTCTGCTCCGGTTGCCCTCCGCCGTAGGGCCGCTTATGGGGAAAACGCCCAAGGCAGAGGCATTTTAGGCCAGTGGAGGGATGAAGGCATCACGGATTCAGGACAATTGTACCTCACTCTATTGCAATCCGGCCATCTATTGATATGATTTAACCCGAATCTCACACTTTCCGTCGTAGTGCGAGCCAAACATGAAAGCACTGCTTAACATCGTTTCCAGGCGCACGACGGGAATCGCGGTCTCCCTCCTGATCATCATTGCCATATGGGCCTTCATTTCCGATGCCATTGTTTCCTCGTTGGCGGAGCGCAGAATTGCCGCGGCGGTCAGGGTCGAGACCGCATATGTTGAGCGGAGCGCGGATGCTGTCAACTATAACATCGGGCGGTCGCTATCCTATCTTGAGGGTATTCCGGCGGCCCTGGCTGACAACGATGCGGTAATCGCCGCGCTTGCCACCTTTGGCCCGCGAACGCAACCTTCCGGAGTCAACAAGGAACTACGCACCCGGTCATGGCTTGCCCGCCCCGACCTGGCGGCCATCAACCTGCATGTCGCCACGGTGGCCAGGCACCTGGGGGCCGATGTAATCTGGATCATGAATGCGGCCGGCGACTGTATCGCATGCAGTAACCATGACCAGCCGGACAACCTGGTCGGTATCAACTACGCGGATCGGAAATACTTCACCGATTCCATGGCCGGCAAGCAAGGACGCCAATATCTCATCGGCAAGATCACCAACAAACCGGGGATGTTCTTTTCCGCGCCGGTCATGCATAATGGCGCCATTGTCGGTGTTGTGGGCGCCAAGATCAATATGACCCAACTCTCCCACTGGGTGGCCAGTACCGAATCATTCGTGGCCGACGAAAACGGCGTCATCATCCTGGCCAGGGACAAACGGCTTGAAATGCGTGCGCTCAAGGACGGCAAGATCTTTGGAATGCCGCCGGAGGCGCGGGAACGACTGTACAAACGCCGTGATTTCACACCGCTCGTGATTACGCCCCATCCCACCCACCCCAAACTGGTCACCATTGGTGATTCGCCGGTTCCCTGCGTTGTCGCCCAACGACATCGTCCGAGGAGCGGGTACACCATCTGCGCCTTCTATCCCATGGATAACATTGCGGAGATTCGCGGCGACCAGCAGCGGGCAGGCATACTGCTCTTTGTGACGGGGCTGGCGCTGATACTCTCGGGTATGAGCCTTGGCGCCTACATCTGGAGCGAGCGCCGCTACCGCAATGAGATGGAGCGCAGCCTGGCCGAACGGGAGGTGATGGAGCAGGCCCTCAAGGAAAGCGAACAGTTCCTCAAACTGATCATCGATACGGAGCCTGAGTGCGTCAAGCTGCTGGGACCGGACGGTTCCCTGCAGATGATAAACCGGGCCGGGCTGGACATGATCCAGGCCGAGTCATTCGAGATGGTCAAGGAGCGGCATGCCTATGACTTGGTTGCACCGGACTACCGCGAGAAGTTCATCCGGTTGACGGAGGAGACGTTCGAGGGGAACCCGGGGGAACTGGTCTTCGAGATTATCGGGCTCAAGGGACGTCGGCTCTGGCTGGAAAGCCATGTGGTGCCGCTCAGAAACGAACAGGGCGCCATAATCTCCATGCTCGGCATAAGCCGCAACATCACCGCTCGCAAACAGACAGAAGAGGCGCTGGCGGACAAGCAGCAGCAGCTTGAGGCGCTGAACAACTCGCTTGAGGAGCGCATCTCCCATGCGGTCGCCGAACTCCGGCTCAAGGACCGGATGATGATCCAACAGAGCCGCCAGGCGGCAATGGGAGAGATGATCAACAACATCGCCCACCAGTGGCGCCAGCCGCTCAACAGCCTGGGCCTTATCCTGCAGGGCATTGAGATAGACTTCGACTGCGGCGGTCTCACCGAGCCTGCCCTGAAAACGAACGTACATACCTGCATGGACATCATCCACTTCATGTCCCACACCATCGACGATTTCAGGAACTTTTTCCGCCAGGACAAGCAGCTTCGGCTGTTTCGGCTTAAGGACGCGGTTTTGCTGGCCCTGAAGTTCATTCAAGCGAATCTGAAATATCAGAACATCACGGTGGAATTGGATATTGCCGATGATATGTGCGCCAACGGCTATCCCAACGAATACGCCCAGGTGGTTCTCAATATCCTCGGCAATGCCAAGGATGCACTCATCGCCAACGGTATTCAGGCGGCGTTTATCAGGATCGAAGGTTACAGTGAGGACGGCAAGGCGGTCGTGCTGGTGCGGGACAATGCCGGCGGTATCGATGCGGACGTCATCGACAGGATCTTCGACCTCTACTTCACCACCAAAGGGGAGGGCACCGGCACCGGGATCGGCCTATACATGTCCAAGGTAATAATCGAGAACAACATGGGTGGGCGCCTGAGCGCACGCAACGTGAACGGCGGGGCGGAGTTCAGGATAGAGATACCTGCGGAGTGAGTCATGGAAGCGTTGCTACGGTTTTAAATCAGCACGTTACCTCCTATTTGATGTACGTCGTGGTTAACGACTTTTTTAGACATTGACCGGAAAAAGCGATGGCCCGCGGAAAACACTTCCACGGGCCATCGTTATGTGTACGGAGTAGTCCTCTATGGGGACTTCCTGCTTACCGCCGCCGGTCCCCCACAAACCTGAGCAGCATCAGGAACAGGTTGATGAAATCCAGGTAAAGTGTCAGAGCGCCCAGGATGGCCGGTTTCCTGCCGCTGGCCCCTTGGCTGGCCAATGCCTTGATCTTCCAGGTGTCATAGGCGGTCAGACCGGTGAAGACGATCACCCCGATGGCCGAGACGATCCACGAAACCGCGTTGCTGTGCAGAAAGATGTTTACCAGGGAGGCGATCACCACGCCGATCAGCCCCATGAAGAGGAAACTGCCCCACGAGGTCAGGTCACGCCGGGTCAGGTAGCCGTACGCACTCATGGCGCCGAACATGCCTGCCGTTATCACGAAGGTGGAAGCAATGGAATCGGCGGTGTAAACCAGAAAGATGACAGAAAGGGTAACGCCGTTCAAGGCCGAATAGCCCAGAAACAGCAGGGTCGCGGTGGTGGCGCTCAGGCGGTCGATGGCGCCGGACAGCACAAACACCAGGCCCAGTTCGCCCAGCATCAGGCCGTAGAAAACCAGCCGGTTGCCGACCACGGCATTGAGCAGCGCCGGGGAGGATACGGTCATCAGGGCCAGCAGGGCGGTCAAGGCCAGTCCCACACCCATCCAGGCATAGACCTGCCTGACGAGGGTATTCTGGGCAACGAGAACCTGATCCTGGGTGCGCGGGTAATTGATATCGTACTGGTTCATGCGTATGTACTCCTTTCTCTGTGCTGTCTTGAATCCGTGACGCCTCCACGGCTTCACTCCTATCAGAACGTATCCTGTACGTGCCTGAATTCCTCTTCAAGGTTAAGGAATGCATCGACCAGCACCGGGTCGAAATGGGTACCCCTCCCCTCAAGGATCATCGCCTTTACCTCTTCGTGGCACAGCCCCTTGCGGTAGCAGCGGTCGGAGCGGAGCGCATCGTAAAAGTCGGCCAAGGCCATGATGCGCGCCGAAAGCGGGATGTTCTTGCCGGCCAGCCCATCGGGGTAGCCCGTGCCGTCCCAGCGTTCGTGGTGATACAGGGCAATCTCGATCCCCATGCCGATGAAGATGTTTCCCGAATAGTGGTTATACACCAACTGCATGTTTTCCCCGCCGATGACGGTATGGGTCTTCATCACCTCGAACTCGACATTGTTCAGCTTGTTGGGTTTCAGCAGGATGCTGTCCGGTATGGCAACCTTGCCGATGTCGTGGAGCGGAGAAGCATGCTGGATGCATTCGACGAACTCCTGCGTGATATGTGCCGCATACGGCGAATCCTTGCCGAGCTGCTCCGCCAGAAGCCGACAGTATTCCTGCACCCGCTCCAGATGCGCGCCCGTATCCTCGTCACGTTGTTCGGCCAGCTTTGCAATGGCAAAGATCGTTGCCTGCTGCGCCTCCGACAGTTCCCTGACCTTTCGTTCCATCAACCGCTGGAACTCCAGCATGTGCTGAAGTGAGCGCAGGTTGAGATGTACCCCGACCCTGGCCTGGATCTCCTCATAGTGAAACGGCTTGGTGATGTAATCCACCCCGCCCGCCTGGAAAGCCTTGAGTTTGGCATCCGTGGCGTCAATGCTGCTCATGAAGATAACCGGGATCTCCTTGAGCAGGGGATTTTGCTTGAGCTGTTCGCAGACCTGGTAGCCGTCCATCTCGGGCATCATAATATCCAGAAGGATCAGGTCCGGGGCGCTTTCCTCGACCAGTTTCAGAGCCATGGCGCCACTGGTGAAGGCAATGACCTCGTTGCCGTTCTGGGTCAGCATCTGTTCCAGAAAGACAAGCATTTCCGGATTGTCGTCCACGACCATGATGGTGGCCTGCGCGGCCTGCAGATTATCTCCGGCTTTCAGTGTTCTCATTGCGCACATCGTCTGCCATGGATTGATGCCGGAACGTTTCGGACCCGCAAAAAAAGAAGCAAGCGGATTACCCCAATCCCGTCAGGTCCCCGCTCCAACCTCATCCGGCAACCCCCTGCCCCTTCATGCCCGCACCCGGTTTCCGCCGTTTCTCTTCCAGCAGTATGTCAAGCGCCAGCAGGAATACCCCGACGCAGATCAGTGAATCGGCCACATTGAAGGCCGGCCAGTGATGCCGATACCAGTGGACATCCAGAAAGTCGATCACCTCCCCCAATCGCACCCGGTCTATCAGGTTGCCCAAGGCGCCGGAAAAGATCATGGCCAGTGAAACCTGGGCCAGTTTCTGGTCGTCGGCAAGCTTGCGGAAAGCAACCAGAATGGCGATCGCGGCCACCAACGAGACGCAGATGAAAAATGGCAGCCGCCAACTGGCATGTGCGAGGAAGCTGAAGGCGGCCCCTTTGTTCCTGAGGTAGGTGATGTGAAAGAAATTATCCACTATCGGGATGGATTGATACAGCCGCATGCTGGCGTCAATGTACAGCTTGGAGAGTTGATCGACAACCAGGCCGGCAATGGTGATGACTCCGAAAAGCGTGGTACGGTTCATGTCACATCACCGCCGCCGTGCATTTGGGGCAGATGCCGGGATGGTCGGCGACCGAGCCGAGCTGTTCGCTGTAACACCAGCAACGCTCGCACTTCGCACCCGACGCGGCTGTCACCCGCACTTGCAGACCCTCTATGTTCTCGGAGGACCAGAAATCGCCGGAAGCCGCGTCCGTAAGTTCCACCTGCGACACGATGAAGATGCTCGGCAACTCGGCTTGATATTCGCGCAAGAAGGCCAGCAGATCGGCAGTAGCAACGATAGTCACGCCGGCGTCCAGGGAGTGGCCGATGGTCTTTGCCACGCGGGCCTGCTCCAACGCCTTGGACACCTCGGCCCGCACCCGCATGATCCGCTCCCAGCGTTCCACCAGCGTATCGTCCTTCAACTCCGGCTGCAACGCGGGGAACGCCGCCAGATGAACGCTGGCCTCGCGTTCGCCCGGCAGGTAGTGCCAGGCCTCGTCGGCCGTAAAGGAGAGCACCGGTGCGATCAGGCGCAGCAGGCTATCCAGGATGCGGTACATGACGGTCTGGGCGCTGCGGCGCTCCAGGGAGCCCTTTTTGCTGGTGTAGACCCGGTCCTTGAGGATATCCAGGTAGAATGAGCTCATCTCCACGGTGCAAAAGCCGTTCACGGCATGGTACAGCACATGGAACTCGTACTCGCCGTAGCAGGCCAGCACCTTTTCCTTGAGCAGTTCCAACTGATGCAGGGCCCAACGGTCGATCTCCGGCATGGCGGACGGTTCAACGCTGTCCCGGGCCGGGTCGAAGTCGTGGATGTTGCCCAGGATGTAGCGGCTGGTGTTGCGGATGCGGCGGTAGGCCTCGGACAGGCGGGTCAGGATCTCCTGGGAGATGCGGATGTCGTCGCGGTAGTCCTGGGCCGCCACCCACAGGCGCAGGATCTCGGCGCCGTATTTTTTGATCACCTCTTCGGGCGCGACCACGTTGCCGACCGACTTGCTCATCTTGCGGCCGTTGCCGTCCACCACGAAACCGTGGGTCAGAACGTTTTTGTACGGTGCGTGGCCCCGCGTGCCGACGCTCTCCAGGAGCGACGAGTGGAACCATCCGCGATGCTGGTCGCTCCCCTCCAGGTACATGTCGGCCGGCGAGGCCAGCTTGGGGTTGGGTTCCAGCACGGCCGCGTGGGAAACGCCCGAGTCGAACCAGACATCCAGGATATCCATCTCCTTCTCGAACGAGGACGCCCCGCATTTCGGGCATTTCGTCCCTTCCGGCAGGAGCTTTGCGGCGTCCCAGTCAAACCAGACGTCGGCGCTGTGCTGCCTGAAGTGCTCGGCCACGTGGTCCATGATCGTCCCGTCGGCCAGGTATTCGCCGCAGGCGGTGCAGGAAAAGGCGGTGATCGGCACCCCCCAGGTGCGCTGCCGCGAGATGCACCAGTCCGGCCGGTTTTCGATCATGCCGAAGATGCGCTCCTTGCCCCATCGGGGTATCCACTGCACCTGGTCGATGGCCTCCAGGGACTTTGCCCTGAGGTCGTTGGCCTGCATGGAGATGAACCACTGTTCGGTGGCGCGGAAGATGATCGGCTTCTTGCAGCGCCAGCAATGGGGATAGGAGTGGCTGATCTTCGAGGTCTGCAACAGGGCGCCCACCTCGGTCAGCTTGTCGATCACGCTCTGGTTGGCGTCGAACACGAACTGGCCGCCGAAGAATTCCAGGGTGGAGAGATACCGGCCATGGTTGTCCACCGGGTTGTAGATCTCCAGCCCTTCCTTCAGTGCCAGTTCGTAGTCCTCCTGGCCATGGCCCGGTGCGGTGTGGACGCAGCCGGTTCCGGCCTCCAGGGTGACATGCTCGCCCAGCAGGATGATGGAATCACGGTCGTAGAAGGGATGCTTGGCGACCTTGCGCTCCAGAAGAGAGGCCGAGAAGGTGGCAATGACCGTTCCGGTCAGCCCGACCGCCTGCAAGAAGGCGTCCTTCAGCCCTTCCGCCACGATCAGCACACCCTTCTCGGTCTCCAGGGCAACGTAGTCGAACTCCGGGTGCATGGCAACGGCCAGGTTGGCCGGGATGGTCCAGGGGGTGGTGGTCCAGATCACCACGTACGCCTCTTTGCCTGCCAGAGCCGGGATTGCCCCGGAAACATCGTCAACCAGCTTGAAACGGACATAGATCGAGGGGGAGGTATGATCGGCGTACTCCACCTCGGCCTCGGCCAGGGCCGTGACGCAGGAGGAGCACCAGTGCACCGGTTTCTTGCCCCGGTACAGGCCGCCGTTGTGGGCGAACTTGGCCAGTTCCGCGGCTGTCTGCCCCTCGTACTCGTAGTTCATGGTCAGGTAGGGGTTGTCCCAATCCCCCAGCACACCCAGCCGTTTGAACTCCTCCTTCTGGATGCCGATGAACTTTTCCGCGTAGGTGCGGCACTCGCGGCGCATCTCCAGCTTGGAGATCTGGTGTTTTTTCGAACCCAGGTTTTTCTCAACCTGCAGTTCGATGGGCAGGCCGTGGCAGTCCCAGCCCGGCACGTAGGGGGCATTGAACCCCTCCATGCGCTTGCCCTTGAGGATGATGTCCTTGAGGATCTTGTTCAGGGCGTGGCCGATATGGATGTGGCCGTTGGCGTACGGAGGGCCGTCGTGCAGGATATAGGTCGGCTTGTCCGCACCGGCGGCCTCTATTGCCGCATACAGGCCGTTTTCCTGCCATTGGACGAGAATTTCCGGCTCGCGCTGGTTCAGGTTGGCCTTCATGGGAAAGTCTGTCTGGGGCAGGTTAAGGGTGTCTTTATAGTCCATGGGAACTCCTTCGGGTACTCTGCTGAAAAATCTATTAATCCTACAAACAACTGCCACAAAAGTCAAGGATGGCGCATTCGTCCATACTTGGGGTTCACGTGGAGTCATATACATAAATTGTGGCGAACAACACCACATTTGTGCTATTTTGGGGTCGAATCAGGAGGTAATGCGTGCCCCGAATCACCTGTCTCGCCATCAGCGCCCTGATCTGCCTCTCCTCTCCGCTCGCCGGGGAGGCCACGATGTCTTTTCCCCTTACCCGCCCGGTGGTTGTCGCCGTGCAGGCCGACTACCCCCCCTCAAGTTTCAAGGACCCAAGAAGCGACAAACTCCAAGGCTTCGTCATCGACGTCATGGATGAGGTAGCCCGGCGCGCCGGGATCACGGTCCGCTATGTTTCCGGCCAGAACTGGGAAAAAAGCCAGCAGATGGTCCTCGACGGGCGTGCGGATGTGATTCCCGCCCTGACCGTCACCGAAGAGCGCAAGCGGAGCTTCGCCTTTACCAACCCGGTGGATACGCTGCCCATATCATACATTGTGCGCAACGAAGGGCAGTTCAACGGGTTGCAGGGAGGCATGCATGCCGGGGTAATGCGGGGCAGCAGCGCCCAGAGCTACCTGAAGGGTCGGAACGACATAGAACTCGCGCCCTATGACAGCCTGCGCAGACTGCTCTTCGACCTGCTGTCGGGGGATCTTGACATTGTCCTGGCACCCGCGCCCAGCGTGGTGAAGCTGGCGTTGGACCTGGGCCTTGAAGACCATCTGCGGGTACTGGAGCCACCTCTGCTCGAAGGCGTGCGCGCCATGGCGGTGCGACCGGACGAAACCGTATTGCTGGAACGCCTGAACCGGGCCATCAACCAATTTGTGGGCACCCCCGAGTATCGAAAGATCTATTTCAAATGGTGGGGCAAGCCGAAGACATTCTGGACGACGACAACGGTCGCCGGGACCGTGGCAGCGGCACTGGTACTCAGCGCACTGGGGATGGGATACTGGCGCTACACGAGCGTACTCCGGCTGAACCGTACGCTCGGCCAAACCCTGGCACAGCTTGAGCACTCCCGCGAGGCGTTGCACAAGCAGACCATGCTGCTGGAGCAAGAGGTCGTTGAGCGGCAACAGGCGCAGGAGAAACTTGCCGTCAAGCAACGCCAACTCGAGGAAATGAACGAGGTGCTGGCGGGCGGGATCAACGAGGCCGTGACCGAACTACGCCACAAGGATCAGATCCTGATCCAGCAAAGCCGCCTGGCAGCCATGGGTGAGATGATCAACAACATCGCCCACCAGTGGCGCCAGCCGCTCAACAATATCGGCCTGATCGTGCAAAACCTGCAACTGGCCTATCAGTCCGGCGACATGACCGCCACGGAGGTGAACAAGGAGGCCGACAAGGCCATGGACGTGATCCTGCACATGTCCCGCACCATCGACGATTTCCGCAACTTCTTCCGCCAGGACAAGGAAAAACGCACCTTCGAGATCAATACGGTGGTGAGCCGTTCCCTCGAATTTATCGCCGCCACCCTGGAGAGTTGCCGGATTCGGGTGGACGTAACCAATGACGGGGCTGTCAGTGCCGTCGGCTACCAGAACGAATACGCCCAGGTGCTGCTCAACATCATCTCCAATGCCCGTGATGCCCTTGTGGAACGAATGGTTGCGTCTCCCCGCATCTCGATCCGCATAACCGGCGAAAACGGCCGCTCGCTGGTGACGATCAGCGATAACGGCGGCGGCATTGCCGAGGATATCCTGCCCCGGATATTCGATCCCTACTTTACCACCAAGGAACCGGGCAAGGGGACCGGCATCGGCCTGTACATGTCAAAGGTGATCATCGAGAAGAACATGGACGGCAGACTCACGGCCCGTAACGTGGAGGGGGGCGCAGAATTCAGGATCGAGGTCTGATCAATGCGACTCATTGGGTATACAATTGGCCGAAACAAGGTAAACTAGATAGATAACGCCTTTGGCATGCCATATACACGCCGTCATTTCCCGTTCGGAGTGCGCGATCATGCTTCACGAGATATCTCCCATGGCCCCCGGCAACACTCCTACCGGCACCAAGGCGGCAGGCGATCCCTTTCAACCATATTCTCCCCTCTTCAGTTCCATCACGGGGCTGTCGTTCCTGGCGCTCCTCTGCCTGACCAGTACCTACAGTTATCTCCTGTTCCACGGTGTGGCCGAGACCATCACGATTGTTGTCATCTTCAGCACCTGCACGCTCTTCTGGAACTCCCGCCATTTCGGCCTGAACGGCGCATTCCTGGTCCTGAGCACGGGGCTGGCCTTCTACGGGGGGTTGAATATCCTCCATTTGCTGGCCTACAAGGGGATGGGCGTATTCACCGGCTTTGACGCAAACCTCCCCACGCAGCTCTGGATCGGGGAGCGCTACCTGCTCGGCCTCTCCTTTCTGGCCGCCCCGCTGTTCATCGGGAGATCTCCCCGCCTGGGAACGATAGCCGCAATCTATGCAGTCCCCTGTTTCACCTTCCTGCTGTCGGTACTGTATCTGCGGATCTTCCCGGCAGCCTTTGTCGAGGGAAGCGGGCTGACGACCTTCAAAAAGGCCAGCGAGGTCATCATCGCCGCCATCTTTTTTCTGGCACTGGTGTTCCTGTCCCGGGTCAGGCAACAATTCGACACAACCGTTTTCCAACTGCTTGCCGCGTCCCTGCTGCTCAACATCGCTGCCGAGATGGCCTTTATCTTTTACATCGATGTGTATGGCTTCTCCAACCTGCTCGGCCATGTTTTCAACCTGGGCGCGTTCGTCATGCTGTATTGCGCCATCGTCAAGATTGCCATTACCAACCCCTACCGGCTTATCTTCAGGGATCTCAGCCTGAGCCGGGATGAACTGGACGCCCGGGTGCGCGAGAGGACCCGGCAACTGGAAGAGGAAATAGCCGAACGATGCCGCATCGAGGACGAGCTGTGCGAACAGGCCGAACAGCTTGAACAGGAAATTTCCGAACGGCAGATGGCCCAGGAAGAACTCATCGTCAATCAGAAACAACTCGAAGAGCTCAACGCTACCTTGGAACTGCGCGTCGATGAGGCGGTTGCCGACCTGCGCCGTATGGATCAGATGCTGATCCAGCAGGGTCGCCAGGCAGCCATGGGCGAGATGATCCACAACATCGCCCACCAATGGCGCCAACCACTCAACAATGTCGGGCTGATCATCCAGAACATTCAACAGGCTATTGCGTCGGGCGGGATGAATAGCGAGACGATCAACAGGGATATCAACTGTGCCATGGGTATCATCCTGCACATGTCGCGCACCATCGACGATTTCCGCAACTTTTTCCTTCAGGACAGGGAAAAACAGATGTTTGACGTCAATCAGGTGGTTGCCCGTTCCCTGGAATTCGTGGCGGTCTCCCTGCAAAGCAGCAACATTCAGATCGACGTGGCAAACGGGGATGGTGTCCGTGCCACCGGCTATCCCAACGAATACGCCCAGGTGCTGCTCAATATCATTTCCAATGCCCGCGATGCGCTGCTGGAGCGCAAGGTCTCGCAAAAACGCATCACTATCCGCATAACAGCCGAAAACGGCCGTTCGCTGGTAACCATCCGCGACAATGGCGGCGGCATTGCCGAGGACATCCTCCCCAAGATATTCGACCCCTACTTCACCACCAAGGAACCGGGCAAGGGAACCGGCATCGGCCTGTACATGTCCAAGGTCATCATCGAGCAGCACATGGATGGACACCTCGGCGCCTGTAATGTTGAGGACGGTTCGGAGTTCAGGATCGAGGTCTGACGGCCCCCTTTTCCCCCTTGCATTTCCCCCCCCACTCTGCTACTGTTTTTGCCTTTGAAAATCCAGAATCTCACGTCGTAACGATTGATGAAAGGACCGCAGAATCATGCTGAAGATATTTGACTACCTGTTCGGAATGTTTTCCAATGACCTGGCCATCGACCTGGGCACGGCCAACACCCTGGTCTACCTTAAGGGGAAGGGAATCGTGGTGCGCGAACCATCCGTGGTTGCCGTGCAGAAGATGCCCAATGGCCAGCAGAAGGTGCTCAAGGTCGGCATGGAAGCGAAGCAGATGCTGGGACGCACCCCCGGCACCATCACGGCCATCCGCCCCATGAAGGACGGCGTCATCGCCGACTTCGACATCACCGAGGAGATGCTGCGCTATTTCATCCATAAGGTTCATAACCGCAAGACCCTGGTGCGTCCGCGTATCGTGATCTGTGTCCCCTCCGGCATCACCCAGGTGGAAAAGCGCGCAGTCAAGGAGTCGGCCGAATCTGCCGGCGCCCGCGAGGTCTATCTGATCGAGGAACCCATGGCCGCTTCCATCGGCGCGGGCCTGCCCATCACCGAGGCCTCGGGCAACATGATCGTCGACATCGGCGGCGGCACCACCGAGGTGGCGGTCATATCCCTGGCAGGCATCGTCTACGCCCAGTCCACCCGCATGGGTGGCGACAAGATGGATGAGGCCATTGTCCAGTACATCCGCAAGAAATACAACCTGCAGATCGGCGAGCGCATGGCCGAGGCGATCAAGATCGATATCGGCGAGGCTTATCCCGGTCCCGAGGTATTGACGAAGCTGGTCAAGGGACGCGACCTGGTGTCTGGTATCCCCAAGACCATCGAGGTCAATTCCGATGAGATCCGCGAGGCGCTCAAGGAGGCGGTCAACGCCATTGTGGACACGGTACGCATCTGCCTTGAGAAGACCCCGCCCGAACTGGCTGCCGACATCGTCGACAAGGGGATCTTCCTGGCCGGCGGCGGTGCCCTGCTGCGCAACCTGGACATGCTTTTGCGCGAGGTTACCAAGGTGCCGGTGCTGATCGCCGAGAACCCGTTGGACTGCGTCGTGCTCGGTTCAGGCAAGGTACTGGACGAGTTGAACCTGCTGCGCCGTGTGGCTATCTCATCGTAATATCAAGCGTCATTCCGCTCTCACAGAGCTCACAGAGGCACAGAGAAAACAAAGGCAACTATTTTGTATTTGGGACAATGTACATGGGTGCAGTACTGGTTCCTGCATGCAAGAGTCGTTGCCTTTGTAGCATAGAGAATACAAAACGAATCTTCTCCGTGAGCTCGGTGAGCTCTGTGAGAGAGTCGTTGGATTGTTGATGTCCATGCAAACTCCCACCATCGACATAATTGTCCCGGTCTGGAACAACCCCTTTGAAACCCGCGCCTGCCTGGCATCCGTTCTCCATTATTCCCCCGAGGCGCGTCTGGTCGTCGTCGACAACGGCAGCAGCCGGGAAACCGAACTGATGCTGGAAGAATTTTCCGAACCGCTTGGGGAGCGCGGACTGTTCATCAAGTCGGAACGCAATCTGGGGATGGTGCCTGCCATCAACATCGGACTGGCCAGATCGGACAGCGACGTAGCCGTGATCCTGCTTCCGCACGTCCGGGTAACCTCCGACTCGCTTGCCGGGCTGGTGCAGGCCGCCCAGACACCCCATGTCGGCATCGTATCGCCGGTATTCAGCGGAAGCGGCGCCCCGCCACTCCCGCCGATCACCCCCGGTGGCACGCTGATGGAGACCTTCCGCGTCTCATTTGCCACCCTGGCGCTCAGAAAAGAGATGCGCCAACAACTGGGCGACTTCGATGAGGGACTGGACGGCGGGGAATGGTGTCTCAAGGATTACGTGCGCCGCGCCTGGAAATGGGGATACCACACCTGCGTCACCTCCCGATCTCACGTCGTCTGCGGGGAAGAAACCGTATTCGGGTCGAATGTGCGGAAGCTTCAGCAGTCTCAGCTCAGCAGTAGTACCTACCAAGAGCGATGGGGAATCGGTCGCCATTACTGCATCTACTTCGGGCACGACACCGCCGCCGGCCTTGCCGACACCATGGAGACCATTACGCAGGGCGCACGGCAGGGGCACCGGTTCACCCTGCTGCTGCACCGTCGCCAGGCTGCGGATTTCCGGCGCCTGGGGTGGCACGTCCGGCACACCGGCATCGAAACGCAACGTATCTCGATGCTCATGCCACAGCGCAACCTGTTGCTCCGGTGCACGGACCTGCGGGCCCGTATTCCCGATATCATTCCGGTTCGGGGCGGGTCGGTGACCAATTTCCCGGGCCAGGATACGGCGATCCCTTTCGAAGAGGTGGCAGCCGTGATCGGGGCCGCGCGAGCCGATGAACAGAGTGAATTGACACCGGTTATTACTGAAACGGAGGAGACAGCACCATGCTCGTTGACGTAAAGGGGCAACTTCAGGCCCACCGGGCACTGTTCGAGATGATCGAGCGGGACCTGGCGCCACAGATCGCCGAAATGGCAGGGCTGTTGAGAGATACGTTCAGAAACGGCGGCAAGCTTCTGGTGATGGGTAACGGTGGTTCCGCTGCCGATGCCCAGCACTTTGTTGCCGAAATGGTGGGGCGCTTCAAGCTGGAGCGAAAAGCACTCCCTGCCGTGGCGTTCTCCACCGACACATCCATCCTTACCGCCATCGGTAACGACTACGGCTTTGACAAGGTTTTCAGGCGCCAGGTTGAGGCGCTGGCTGCCGAGGGCGACGTCGTTGTCGGCATTTCCACCAGCGGCAATTCACCCAATGTGCTCACCGCGCTGGAACTGGCGCGGGAACGGGGCTGCCGTACCATCGGCCTGCTGGGCAAGGATGGCGGCACGATCAAGGCCGTCTGCGACCTGGCCCTTATCGTGCCATCCAGCGACACCCCCCGCGTCCAGGAGGGGCACATTACCATCATCCACATCGTCTGCGACCTGGTGGAGCGGGCGCTGTTCGGGTAAATGATGTGCCACCCATTGATTCCCCCCTCCCTACCTCCCCCCGCTGGGGGGAGGAGTAGTCGTCCCCTCCCCCAGCGGGGGAGGGTTAGGGAGGGGGAAACAGAATGCATCGAAGAAAGGCCCTCCCATGAAAATTCAGCCCATCGACCTCTCCGGGGTTACGACCTACCCCATTGCCGAAAGGAAAAACAAGGTATCCCTTGAGCGGGATTTTGCCGGCGACATCGGCGCCGGCATGACCGTGTCCAGCTTGCTTGCCGCACTGCCCAACCAGTTGGGGGGGGAGAGCCTTAACGCGGTCATTAACGCGGTGGTCAAGGCCCGGGGCAAGGGGAAACCGGTCGTGATAGCCATCGGCGGCCACGTGATCAAGTGCGGCCTGCAGCCGGTACTGAAGCGGCTGATCGATGCCGACGTCATCACGGCTGTTGCCATGAACGGCTCCGCATCCATCCACGATTACGAGATATCCCTGATCGGCGAAACCAGCGAGGACGTGGGCGCGGTGCTGCACTGCGGCACCTTCGGCATGGCCGAGGAGACCGGCCGCGACATCAACGGTGCGCTCAAGGCCGGCGTGGCGGAGGGGTACGGCTATGGCGAGGCCTTGGGCCGCTTCATCGTGAACAACAAGAATCCCCACCGTGACGCAAGCCTGATTGCCACCTGCCATGAAAAGGGCATACCCGCCACCGTGCATGTGGCCATCGGCACCGACATCATCCACCAGCACCCGGACTGCGACGGTGCCGTTCTGGGCCAGGCAACCTTTACCGACTTCCGCCTGTTTACCTCGGTGGTGGCCGGCCTGGGCGACGGAGGGGTCTTCATCAATATCGGCAGCGCCGTAATCATGCCGGAGGTCTTTCTCAAGGCCCTCTCCATTACCCAGAACATGGGCTTCCACGTGGACCACTTCACCACCGCCAATTTCGACATGACCCAGCACTACCGTCCCTTGCAGAATGTGGTCAAACGTCCCACGGCCGGGGACAGCCGCGGCCTGACCATCACCGGCCATCACGAGATCATGATCCCGCTCCTGGCTGCGGGCATTTTGGACAGAATCGGCTCTCAACGCTGATCTTCTGCTTCGACGGATTATTACCTGAAACGTTCAGCCGAAGTATGAAACGGAGTTTATGATGGACCGGAAAACGATAGAATCCCTTTTCAACCACATTTCCACCATTCGTTGCCTGGTGATCGGCGACCTGATGCTGGACGAGTACCTGTGGGGCAAGGCAGAACGGATTTCGCCCGAGGCGCCGGTCCAGGTGGTGGACGTACAACGAGAGGAATTGCGCCTGGGCGGCGCCGGCAACGTGGTCAACAACCTGGCGGCCCTGGGTGCGCAGGTAGCGGTCTGCTCGGCAATCGGCGAGGACGAAAACGGCTGGGCGCTGCTCAATGCCTTCAGCCGGCTCGATGTCGCCTGTGATGCCGTCTTTCGCGATCCCGGCCGCACAACCAGCCGCAAGACACGTGTGGTGGCAGCCCACCAGCAGATCGTCCGCATCGACCGTGAATCACGCGAGCCGCTGGCAAGCGGGATCGAGGAGCAACTCTGCGCATGGCTCACCGCCAATGCCGGCCAATTCAACGTTATCCTGCTGTCGGATTACCACAAGGGGGTACTGACGCAGCGGGTAATCGACACGGCTATCGCCGCGGCCCAGCCCAACGCTGTTCCAGTGCTGGTGGACCCAAAGGCGGCCGACTTTACCCGCTACCGGGGAGCCACCATCCTGACCCCCAACCGCAAGGAGGCCGAGATTGCGTCCGGCATTGCCATACGCGACCCGGAATCCCTGGAACGGGCAGCAGCAAAGATCATGACGTCCGCCGGACTCGAGCACCTGTTGATCACCCGCAGCGAAGAAGGGATGTCGCTCTTCTCGCGCTCCGGCGAGGCGGTACATATCCCTACCGTGGCTCGGGAGGTCTTTGACGTCTCCGGGGCCGGTGATACGGTGCTGGCGTCGCTGGCCGTGGGTATGGCTGCTGGACTGGGGATTGCGGAGGCGGCCCGCCTGGCCAACCTCGCCGCGGGCATAGCCGTCGCCAAACTCGGCACCTCCACCGTTTCTCCCGAGGAGATCATCAACACCGTGGCGCTCACCCACAGCGACAGCGACTCCAAAATAAAGAACCTGGATGTCCTGACCGCTATCATCACGGCGGAAAAGGGGCGCGGCAAACGGATCGTCTTTACCAACGGCTGCTTTGACCTGCTCCACGCCGGGCATGTCAAGTATCTGCAAAAGGCTCGCTGCCTGGGCGACCTGCTGGTGCTGGGGCTGAACAGCGATGCCTCGGTGCGGCGCCTGAAGGGCGAGAAACGCCCTCTGATCGCCGAGGATGAGCGCGCCCATATTCTGGCGGCGCTGAACTGTATCGATTATGTGGTACTCTTTGATGAGGACACCCCGCTTGCCCTGATCACGCAACTGAAGCCCGATATCCTGGTCAAGGGGGGCGATTATGCACCCGAAGCAGTGGTGGGCAAGGAGGTGGTGGAGGCGTACGGCGGCCGGGTCGAACTGGTGGCCTTCGTGGACGGCAAATCTTCCACGAACATCATCGAGCGGGTGCTGGAGCGCTATAGCTGATCCAAAGCCCGGTGATACTTCCCACGCCATTTTGTATGGTTTTTCAGGTAAAAATCTGTTAAGAGAGCAGACAGCGGAGAGACAGGAGCGGGCATGACACTGAAAACCGACAACGACAGAGATCTGTGGATACTCGGCGTGACGCCGGGCGAAGAACGCGAACAGATCATTACCTCATATCTGCGGGACGGCGGATATCACAGCCGTGTTGAATCGATTGAAAACCTCGCAACCGGCCGGCCATTGGGCGTCATCCTGGACATCTCACCATTTTCCAATGACGGCTGGGGCTTGCTGCTGAAGATCAAAAACGATCCGGCCATCCGCAACATCCCGGTCTTGCCGGTCTTTCTCAGCGAGAAGGGCAAGCTCGGCGGGGTCTTTCCCGTGGCCGGTTTCTTTACCACGCCGGTTGATGAACAATATCTGCTGGAACGGCTGGCTGTCTACGGGTTGACCGAAGAGGCCGAGACATGGGACCTCCAGGCACTGGTGGTGTCACGTACTGGTGAGGAGCAGCTGTCAAAAGCGGTAGAGGCGGTAGGCTTCGAGGTAGTCAAGGGATACACGGGCACGGAGGCCATTGCGCTCGTGTCCATCAAACCAAAGTACCTGGCGTTTTGCAACCTGATGTTGTCGGACATGTCGGCCTTCGAGTTGCTGGAAAAATTCCGCCTGTTTCCCTACAGCCGTAACACACCCATGTTCGTGCTGCTGAAAGCCGACATGAAGGCCGGGGAGAAGGCAGCCATGAGCCGGGAAATCGCCCATCTGGTCAGCAAAAAACAGCTCACCAGCGAAGAATTCCTCAAGTACCTGCGCCGCAGGGGCTGACCGCACCTCATTCCAAAGGCTGTTCTCGCACAAAACCGTAATCTGCGTTCATCTGCGGTTAACCGCTTTTTCAAGTTCATGTGTCACAACAAAAAAAGCCGTACTCCTGTTACCGGGAGAGCGGCTTTTTTGTTTCATCCGTGAAAAATACCTATAAGGGTCCGACGATTACAGCAGCCCTTTCAGCTCCTTGATCTCGATGCTGGACTTGCTGCGCAGCTCCTTGGCCCATTGGCTGAAGCGCTCCTCCGATTTCTTGCGGTAGATCTCGTTTTCAATTTCCGCCTTGACGCTTTCAAACGGCTTCAGCTTGCCGGGTATTCTCTCTTCCAGCTTAATGATGTGGATTCCTACCGGTGTGGAGACCAACTCGCTGATCTCGCCCGGCTTCAAGGCCGTGATGGCTTTCTCCAGCTCCGGCATCATGTCGCCCTTCTTGAAGCGCCCCATATCTCCGCCATCGGCACGGGCTGCCGGGTCTTCGGAATAGGTCTTGGCCAGCTCAATGAAATCCTTGCCGCTCTTGGCTTCGTCCAGCACCATCAGGGCCGCCTGCATGGCCTTCTTGATCTCCGCCGGCGGCGATTTTTCGTTGATCCGGAAAAAGATGTGGCGGGCATGGAAGGTATCGTCCTCTGAATACTTGGCACGATGGGCCTCGTAATACTCGCGCATCTCCGTTTCACCTACCTGGATCTTGGAGCGCACCTCCATACTCACCAGTTTGAGTTTTTCCAACTGGTCCCGCAACTGGTCCTGGTACTGGTCAAATGAAAGACCCTGTGCTGCCAGGGCCGTCACCAGGGCATCCTGGGTCATGTTGTTCTGCTTTTTGACATCCTCGATGGCCTGCCGGACATCGTCGGCACTGACGGTAATATTCAACTCCTTGATCTTCTGATCCGCCAGCTTCTTTTCCACCAAGCCTTCCAACACCATGCGGCGGATCCGGCTACGGGCGGCAGCGTCCAGAGCAGACTTTTTCTCGGCATCGCTGATGACCGGCTTGGCCTCACGGTTCACCTCATACAGGGTGATGACATCATCGTTGACAACGGCAGCAATGGCGTTGATCACTTTGCCGGGCGGCGTGGCCGGAACCTGGGCAACGGGGGGCTGATCGGCCTTGACCGTTGTAGCTGCCGGCTCCTTTACCAATACCGCTTCCTTATTGGCGCAGCCGGCCGCCAGCGTATACAGACAGATAATCAGCAGGGAATATATGTATCGTTTCATGGTTGAGCTCTCTTATTCACGGGTTGCAAACTCAAAAGGGTGGGCAGAAAGCCCACCCTTCCGGTTGTTTTCATGCTTCATGGGCGGCGGTGGCCACAGTCACGGTTACTTTTTCTCCGGAGCAGCCGGTTTGGCCGGCTCGGCCGGTTTCTGTTCCCCTGCGGTGCCTTCGTCCTTCTTACCGCCGGCATTCAGGACATCTTCCTTAATGGTAATTTTGGCGCCCTTTTTGAGCTCTTCCTTGAGTTTCTGGAATATCTCCTGCTGCTTGGAAGGCATGATGGCGGCCTTGATCTGATCCTTCACCTCGTCAAAGGGACGGATACCGGCGGCCCGCTTGCCGGTCAGCTTGATGATATGAAAACCGAAATCGGATTTAACCACATCGGATATCTGCCCTTCCTTCAGCCCCATGGCAGCCTTCTCGAAGGCCGGAACCATGGCGCCCTTGCCGAACCAACCCAGATCGCCCCCCTTGGCAGCAGAGGAGTCTACTGAATTCTTCTTGGCCAGTGCTTCGAAGTTGCCGCCTGCCTTGAGTTGAGCGAGGATGTCCTTGGCCTCTTTCTCGGTCTTCACCAGTATATGGCTGGCCCTGATCTGCTCAGGGGCCTTGAATTTGTCCTTGTTCTGCTCGTAGAACTTCTTCAGGTCTTCATCCGAAACCTTTGCATCCGCCTCGACCTTTTTCTTCAGGAATGCCTCGACGATCAGGCGTTTCTTCAGATCCTGCAGTTTTTCCTCGATCTCGGGGCCTTTGTCCACGCCATCCTTGGCAGCCTGTTGCAGAACCAGCTCGCGGATTACCATGGTGTCCAGCATTTCCTTGCGCCCCTGCGGGGTTTCAGCCATGGCCTTGAGGTATTCGGGGAGGTTTTTCAGTTCCCGGTCGAAGTCTCCGGTAGTAATGGTGCTGCCGTTCACTTCAGCCAGGACCTGACCTGTCTTGGCTGAACCCGACTTTGAGTCGGAGCCGGGGGTACCGTTCTGGCATCCGAAGAGTGCGGTCGCGCAAAGGGCAACGGTTATGAATTTTACAGTGCTGACAGCGTTCACGAGATATTCCTTTCGATACAGTATGAAGTAGTTAAAAACTTTAAAAAAGTACCACATCAACAGAGCCTTTTCAACACCTTTCTGGCCTCTCCCAGGATATCCTCGAAGGCGCTGCCGGTGACGGCGCAGGTCAGCTTGTAGTCCGGGGTAAACTGGTATTTCTTCGGCTCGTTCCTCATCATGGCGATGATGGCGTCGGGCGGGGCAGGGGTGCGGGGATGGAAGGAGATGACCACGTGCTTGCCGTCGTAGTCGATCTGCCGCACCAGGAGCTGCTTCAGCAGAACCCGCAGCCGCATGATCTCGAACAGGTACGAGGTCGCCAGAGGATAGGCGCCGAAACGGTCGGCGACCTCGTTCTGCACGTCCAGCACGTCATCTTCGCTCTCGGCCTGGGTGAGCTTCTTGTAGATCACCAGGCGCTGGCCCGTGTCCTTGATGTACGCCTCGGGGATAAAGGCCGGAACCTTGAGGTTGATCTCCGGCTCGACCCGTTCCACCATCTCCTCGCCCCGCATGCGGCAGATGGTCTCCTCCAGCATCTGGTTGTACAGTTCGAAACCGATCTCGGTCACGGTGCCGGACTGGCGGCTCCCCAGCATGTCACCGGCCCCGCGGATCTCCATGTCATGGGTGGCGATACGGAAACCGGCCCCCAGTTCGGAGATGTCCTGCAGGATTTTGAGCCGTTCCCTGGCATCGGTGCTGATGGTGCTCTCGCCCGGTATCAGCAGGTAGGCGTAGCCGCGCTGAGTGGAGCGCCCCACCCGGCCGCGCAACTGGTAGAGCTGGGACAGGCCGAAGCTGTCGGCCCGGTCAACGATCAGGGTATTGGCATTGGGGATATCCAGGCCCGATTCGATGATGGTGGTGCAGAGCAGAAGGTTGGTCTGGCCGTGCATGAAATCGAGCATGACCTTTTCCAGTTCGTGTTCGCCCATCTGGCCGTGTCCCACGGCGATCCTGGCCTCGGGCACGATTGCGGCCAACTGCTCGGCCCGCTTGGCAATGGTCTGCACCCGGTTGTGGACGAAGAACACCTGTCCGCCCCGGCGCAGTTCGCGCATGACCGCCTCGCGAATCAGTTCCTCGGAGAAACGGGCCACAAAGGTCTTGACCGCCAACCGGTCCACCGGCGGGGTGTCGATGATGGACAGGTCGCGGATGCCCATCATGGACATGTACAGGGTGCGGGGAATGGGTGTGGCGGTCAGGGTCATGACGTCCACCACGGCCCGGAAAGCCTTCAGGCGCTCCTTGTCCTTGACCCCGAAGCGCTGCTCCTCGTCGATGATCAACAGACCCAGGTCCTTGAAGGCCACATCCTTCTGCAGGATGCGGTGGGTGCCGATGATGATGTCGATATCGCCCTTTTTCAGGCGCTCCAGGATCGTCTTCTGTTCCTTGGGGGTGCGAAAGCGGGAGATGACCTCAACCGTGACCGGGTACTCCTTGAGCCGCTCATGGAAGGTCTCGAAGTGCTGCTGGGCCAGGATGGTGGTGGGGACCAGGATGCCGACCTGTTTGCCGTCCAGGGCCGCCTTGAAGGCGCCACGCAGGGCCACCTCGGTCTTGCCGTACCCCACGTCGCCGCATACCAGCCGATCCATGGGGCGGGAGTGCTGCATGTCGGCCAGCACGTCCTGGATGGCCGAGAGTTGATCCGGGGTTTCCTCCCAGGCAAAGGAGGCCTCGAACTCCCGGTACAGTTCGTCCGGCGGCGAAAAGGAAAACCCCTCGCAGACCTGGCGTTTGGCGTAGATCTCAAGCAGTTCGCCGGCCAACTCCTCGATGGACTTCCGGGCCTTGCCCTTGGATTTTTCCCAGCCGCTCCCCCCCAGTTTGTCCAGGCTCGGCTGAGACCCTTCCGGGCCCACATAGCGCTGCACCAACCCCAACCGGTCCACCGGCAGGTAGAGTTTGTCACCCCCCGCGTATTCCAGGAGCAGGAAATCGCCCCCCACGCCCCCAACGCTGATATGTTGCAGGCCACGATACAGGGCGATGCCGTGGTCCACATGCACCATATGGTCGCCCGGCTTGAGTTCGGCCAGGGAGGCCAGGATCTGCTTCTTGCGCACCTCGGACACGCCCCTCCGGCGCACGCGCTTGCCGAACAGCTCCTCCTCGGCGATCAGCGCCAAGCGAGAGGCGGGAAAGCGGAAACCGCGGGACATCTCGCCCAGGAGCAGGGTGACGCTCCCCCCTCCCCAACCCTCCCCCGCTGGGGGAGGGAGCACAACTCCTCCCCCTTTAGGCCCCAGAGGGTCCAGCGGGGGGAGGCCGGGAGGGGGGAGCGCAGTTCCCACCGCATCGCTAAACGACCCCTCGCCGATGGTGCAGCGGATGTTGTACGGTTCGAGCAGTTCCTTGAGCCTCTCGGCCTGGGGACGCTGGTGGCAGGCGACCAGAACGCGAAACCCCTGGTCCAGCCACTTCCGAAGGCTTTGGGCAAGCGGCGCCAGGGCATGGGTTGTCTCCTTGGAGACGGTCACCCGCAGATCGGCGTTTGCCTCGCAGGGGATCGGGACAACCACCGCATCGGCCATGTCCAGGGCCAGCCCGGACATCTCCAGGCAAGCGCGAGACGCAATCATACCCTCCAAGGCCGCTTCGGAGAGGAACAGTTCCTCTGGCGGCGAATGGGGAAGGGAGGCGGCACGGGCACGGGCATCACCAGTGGCGATCTCCTCGCCCATGCGGACCAGCGCTGCACGAATCGCCTCGGGATCGAGCAGCACCAGCGGGCAATCGGCGGCATAGTCGAAAATCGTCTCCAGGCCCGAATGCACAAGCGGTTGCAGGTATTCGATCCCCTGGAAATAGACGGCATTCTTCAGGTCTTCCAGGATGGCCCGCCGCCGGTCGGCCGGAATATCCAAGTCGTCGCAACACTGCTTCAGGCGCGGGGCTATGTCGGCCAGCAGATCATCGGTCAGCAGGATCTCCCGGGAGGGGAGCAGCACCAGTTCGTCCAGCGCCTGGAGCGAGCGCTGGGTGAGCGGATCAAAGGAGCGGATCGTCTCGACCGTATCGCCGAAAAACTCGATCCTCACCGGGGCGCGGAAATTGGGGGGAAAGATGTCCAGGATGCCGCCACGCACGGCAAAGGTGCCGCGATCCTCCACCAGCGGCACATTGGCGTACCCCAGCTTGACCAGCCGGGCCAGCAGGTCGTCCCGTTCAAATTCCTCGCCCGCCACCAGGTAACAGGAGGCCTCGTTGAACACCTTCCGCGGCAGGACGCGCTGCATGGCCGCCCCTGCCGGCAGGACCACCACCCGTGCCAGGTTGCCGTGCATACGGAACAAGGTGTCCAGGCGGGCGCCGGAGATATCGGGATGGGGCGAGACGGCCGCAAAGGGCTGGCTGTCCCAGGCCGGGAAGGAGAGCGGCGTGAACGCGCCACCGGCGAAGAACGCCAGTTCGCGGCAGAGTTCCTCGGCCCCCTCCTGATCGGCGCACAGCACCAGCAGGTTACCAGGGTAGGTACGAAGCAGCTCGGCCAGGACGCAGGCCGGCGCCGAGCCCTTCAGGCCGGGCAGGACGATACGGCGTTCGCCCCGGGCCAGGGCGGCCAGGATATCGACGGTTTGGGGGATGAGTGGTGTCATGGGGGTTATTTGCGCTGTTTTGCCTTGATCTTGGGCTTTCCGTTCTCGATCACCACCCGGAAGGTCAGGTCCTCGGTGCCCAATCGGGCGGACAAGGCGGGTTTGCTTTTCTCGATGGTGGCCGCCACCAGGTCGCGACTCAGCTTGTCCACCGGCAGGTTGCACGCCTTCCGGGCCTCGCGAAATTCCTGGTAGACCCGTTCCAGCTCGCTGTCCCGTTGTGACGGCTCCACCGCAGTTCGGGTGGGGATGGCGGGGGAGCCCTGTCGTTTATGCAATTCGCCGATAAAACGGTCGCGGGAGTACTTCCCCTCCTCGATCAGCCTGACGATACGGTTCCAATGCTCACGGTAGGTGTTGAAGCGCGCCACCAGTGTCTGGTACTTGTGTTTGTACATGGTGTTGGTGATGGGGGTAGTGGCGTAACGGCGCACGATCTTTTCCACCTCGCCCAGCAAGGGAAGCGGTTCGCGCTTTTCCAGGCCGATAAAGTACTGCTCGTACCTGGTGACAAGGTCGTTCAACAGCCGTTCGAGTTGTGGCAGGTCGTCTACGAGTGCCATGCAAAGCCTTTCATGGTTGCGTGCCCAGACGCGATGACGGAGAATATATCCAAACCGGTGGACGTGTAAAGCCCTAATCCTGCGCTATTGTCTTGACGCGATTTTCCTCATCGAATAAACTGCCCCATCAATTGTAATAGAATTATTGGTGATTGGAGCAGGACGTAATGGACAATGTTGCCGCCGTAATACTGTCTGCAGGCAAGGGAACCCGTATGAAATCCGGGTTGGCAAAGGTTCTTCATCAGGCAGCCGGCCGGCCCATGGCCGCCTGGCCGGTGGATGCCGCGCGCGGCGCGGGCGCGACGCCGATAGTGCTGGTGATCGGGCATCAGGCCGAAGCGGTAGCCGACTATTTCCACCAGGAGATGGACGTACGTACGGCCTTGCAGATTGAACAGCTCGGTACCGGCCATGCCGTTGCCTGTAGCCGGGAGGCGCTGGCCGATTTCAAAGGCACGGTACTGATCCTGTGCGGCGACACACCGCTCCTGCGGCCGGAAACGCTCATCGGGCTGACCCGGTTTCACCGCTCGTGCCATGCGGCCGTCACGGTGCTGACCGCCGTGATGGACAATCCCGACGGCTACGGCCGGATAATCCGGGACGAGGCCGACCGTTTGCTCGCCATTGTCGAACAAAAGGACGCCACCCCGGAAGAGCGGGCGATTCGCGAGATCAACAGCGGCATCTATTGCATGGAATCGGATTTCCTGTTTGCCAATATAGATTCCATCGGCAGCGCAAACGCCCAGAACGAATTCTACCTGACCGACCTGGTGGCCATTGCCGTTGCCAAAGGGCTGACCTGCCTTGCCCTGCCGGCCGAAGACGCCGACGAGATCATGGGGGTCAACGACCGGGTGCAGTTGGCCGAGGCGGCCCGCATCCTGCGGCGGCGCATCAACACAGGCCTGATGCTTTCCGGAGTGACCATCATCGACCCGGAACAGACCTATATAGACCACGGGATCACCATCGCCCCCGACACGGTCATCCATCCCAACTGCCATATCAGCGGGCAAACCGTTATCGGCGGTTCCTGCACCATCGAGGCCGGCGTTTCCATCTCCGACTGCCGCATCGGCAACGGCTGCCATATCAAGGCATCCTCGGTGTTGGAAGGCGCGGAGATTCACGACGGCGTGAGTGTCGGCCCCATGGCGCACCTGCGTCCCGGTACCGTTCTCTCGGACCACGTCAAGATCGGCAATTTCGTGGAGACCAAGAAGGCGTTCATGGGTGAAGGCTCCAAGGCGTCCCACCTGACCTATCTGGGAGATGCCGAGATCGGCCGCGACGTCAACATCGGCTGCGGCACCATCACCTGCAACTACGACGGCGTCAAAAAGCACCGCACCGTCATCGGCGACGACGTATTCATCGGCAGCGACGTGCAACTGGTGGCGCCGGTAACCGTCGGGCGCAATTCCCTGGTTGCCGCCGGCACGACCGTCACCATGGATGTGCCTCCCGATTCCCTGGCCATTTCCCGCGTCCCCCAGGTAAACAAGGAAGGGTGGCGGCTAAGGAAAAAATAACTACCCCCCTCCCTTGATGGGAGGGGGCTGGGGGGAGGGTGAAAGCTGGCAGCAACAATGCCCATAGCAACTTCACCCCCACCCCAGCCCTCCCCCATCAAGGGGGAGGGAGTCTTGTGCATCGAAAAGAGTGCCTGTGACCGAAGCCCGGCAGAACATAACCTTAACGGCGCCGATTCTGATCATCGAGGATGACGGTGGCTTTGCCGACTTGATTGCATCGAGCCTGAAGGACGAAGGCCGTTCCAGCCACTGCGCCGGCAACGGCAAGGAGGCGCTGGAGTGGCTTGACAACAACTCCACCAGCCTGATCATCCTGGACTACACTCTGCCCGACATGACCGGAGCCTCGTTCATCGAGCAGTTGCAAGGCCTGGGGCAGCCCCCCCCCTTCATCATGGTGACCGGGCGCGACGACTCCAGCCTGGCGGTACGGATGATGAAAACCGGGGCCTGCGACTACCTGCTGAAAGACACCGCCTTCCTGGACCGCCTCCCCACTGTTGTTGCCCGCGCACTACACGAGGCAGAAACCAGCGAACGGCTAAAACAGGCCGAGTTGTCGCTGCACCAGAGCGAGGCGCGTCTGGCCCGCGCCCAGAAGATCGCCCGCATGGGGAGCTGGGAGTGGGACATCAAGAGCGGTGAAATCTACTGGTCCGATGAACTCTATCGCATCTTCGGCCATCTCCCCGGCGATCCGGAAAAGATCACCATGGAGTGGGCCTTCACGCTGATCAACCCGACTGATCTGCCGGCCTTCAAAAAGGCCGTATTCAATTCCGTGAAGAATTGCCAGCCGTTCAACATCGTCTACCGCATCAATTCGCGCAGCGACGGAGAGATCGTCGTAAACAGCCAGGGCGAGGTTGAACAGGATGAGAACGGCAAGGCCCGGCTCATCTCCGGCACGACCCTGGACATCACGGCCCGGATTCGGGCCGAGACGGAAATCCAGCAGTTGATCAATTACGATACCCTGACCGGACTCCCCAACCGCAACCTGCTGCACGATCGCCTGAAACTGGCCATTGCCCAATCCGCCCGCGAGCAGCACCTGATGGCGGTACTGATCCTCGATCTCGACCGTTTCAAGAGGATCAACGACACCCTGGGACACCGCGCCGGCGACAAACTGCTCCTGGCCGTATCCCAACGCCTGTCAGCCTGCGTCCGCGACAGCGATACCCTGGCGCGTCTCGGCGGCGACGAATTCGTCATTCTGATGACCAACGTGGGGCATGAGGAGGCGATCAGCACCGTGGCCCAGAAAATCCTGGCCATCCTGGCCGAGCCGGCCTACGTCGATGGTCACGAGATCTACACCACCGGCTCCATCGGCATTGCCGTCTACCCCATGGACGGCGAGGATGGTCATGCGCTGCTCAAACACGCCGATCTGGCCATGTACCAGGCCAAGGAGCAGGACCGCAACAACGTCCAGTTCTTCTCGCGGGAGATGAACATCAAGGTACTGGAGCGGATGATCCTGGAAAACTCCATGCGCAAGGCCCTCGAACGGGAGGAGTTCTTTCTGATGTACCAGCCCCAGGTGGATGCCCGTTCCGGGCAGATCGTGGGGATGGAGGCCCTGGTGCGCTGGGAGCACCCGGATCTTGGGGTGCTGGCGCCGGACAAGTTCATCTATCTGGCGGAAGAGACCGGCATGATCATCCCCCTGGGCGAATGGGTCATCCGCGAGGCGTGCCGCCAGAACAAGGCCTGGCAGACAGACGGTTTTCCGCCGCTGCGGGTGGCGGTCAACCTGTCCGGCCGGCAGTTCAGCCAGCAAAGCCTGGACGAGGCGGTGGCGGCCATCCTGTTGGAGACCGGCCTGGAGGCGGAGTGGCTGGAACTGGAACTGACCGAGAGTACCCTGATGAAGAACGTGGAGGCAAACATCCAGTTGCTGCGAAAACTGAAGGAGATGGGGGTCAGCCTCTCCATCGACGATTTCGGCACTGGCTATTCCTCCATCTCCTATCTGAAACACTTCCCCATCAGCCGTCTGAAGATCGACCGCTCCTTTGTGCGCGACATCACCACCAATCCCGATGACGCGGCCATCGCCGAGATCATCATCGCCATGGCCCAGACCCTCAAGCTCCATGTCACCGCCGAAGGGGTCGAGACCCGCGCCCAGATGGAGTTTCTCTCCTTCCACAACTGTATCGAGATGCAGGGGTACCTGTTCAGCCGTCCGCTGAAGGCCGATGCGTTTACCCAGTTGATGCGGGACGGGATCAAGATCTGACAGCGCTGCATCCGCGTTGCCACCACACATATACCCTTTTCCGCCCGCAGAACTACACCAGCTTCAACAATTACGGAAAACGTCAAAGGGGCCGCGTCTACACTTTTCACTTTGTGCAGACGCGACCCCTTTGCTTTGATTTAAACAGGAACTGCTGTAAATCAGGGAAATGTTTTTGCAGCCGGAATGCGCCTGGCACCACCGGCAAACGGAACGCCGCCTCTTACTTCTCAACCGTAGCGGGACACGGGCCCCTAATCAGCCGCCAGAACTTGACACTACCTTTTACATACTCACATTTCATCGTGTAGCCGGTGGAGGCGGGAACCGGCACTTGTCTTCCGGTCCATTGCGCGGTCCCGGAAAACGCCAGGGTTGAATACGCCAGGACGATGATTGCCGCAAAGAGTATCTTTTTCATTTCACGTGCCCCCTTATTTTTTCCTACAGTATGACCGTGCTCTGATTATAAGGCAAGAAGGCAAGTATGACTACTTGGAACCTGTGGGTTAAAACCCAAAGGCGTGCGTGGCGTGAATCGAACACGGGCGGCCATTCGTTCATCCCTTTTGCCGAGACCCTTGCATTCGGCCGGATATGCGGATAATCTAAAGGATTCGGTTGGCCGAAAATCACCCCATACCTTGGAAAGAACCATGGCTCACGACAAGATCATCATCAAAGGCGCCTGCGAACACAACCTCAAATGCATCGACGTGGAAATCCCCCGGGATCAACTGGTCGTCATCACCGGCATCTCCGGCTCGGGCAAGTCCACCCTGGCCTTCGACACCATCTACGCCGAGGGGCAGCGCCGCTACGTGGAATCCCTCTCGGCCTATGCCCGCCAGTTCCTGGAGCAGATGGAAAAACCGGACGTGGAGTCCATCGAAGGGCTTTCCCCGGCCATCTCCATCGAGCAGAAGACCACCAGCAAGAACCCCCGCTCCACCGTGGGCACGGTCACCGAGATCTACGACTACCTGCGCCTGCTGTTCGCCCGCATCGGCCACCCCCACTGCACGTCCTGCGGCAAGGAGATCACGTCCCAGACCGTTTCCCAGATGGTGGACCAGCTCATGGCGCTCCCCTCCGGGAGCAAGCTGACCCTGCTGGCCCCCATGATCCGTGGCCGCAAGGGGGAGTACAAGAAGGAGCTCCAGCAGTTGCGCAAGGAGGGCTTCACCCGGGTCGTGATCGACGGGAAGCCCCATGAACTTGCCGACGAGGTCGAACTGGACAAGAAAAAGAAACACGACATCGACATCGTGGTGGACCGCATCGTGGTCAAGGAGGGGGTTCAGCGCCGCCTGGCAGACTCCCTGGAGACCGCCCTGCGCCATGCCGAGGGTGTGGTGAAGGTGGAGGTGGTGAAACCGCCAGACCTGTCCGACCTGTCCGACCTGTCCGACCTGTCCGACCGGTCAGACAAGTCGGACAAGTCGGACAAGTCAGACAAGTCAAAACAGCCTATGATCTTCTCCGAAAAGTTGGCGTGCGTCGACTGCGGCCTCTCCTACCAGGAGATCACCCCGCGTCTGTTCTCCTTCAACAACCCCCACGGCGCCTGTCCGGACTGCACCGGCCTCGGCACCCGCATGTACTTTGACTCCGACCTGGTGATCCCCAACCCTGAGCTGTCCCTGCGGGAGGGGGCCATCGCGCCATGGGAAAAGCGCCTGTCGGGCTGGTTCCACCTGATCCTGGACGCCCTGGCCAAGGCCTACAAGTTCGACATCCGCAAGCCGTTCAAGGATCTGCCCGAGCATGTCCGGGACGTGATCCTGAACGGGTCCAAGGGGGAGAAGATCGAATTCTGGTGGGAGGAGGACGGCGGCAGCCGCCACACCTACCAGAAGGAGTTCGAAGGGGTGCTGAACAACCTGCAGCGGCGCTGGCGCGAGACCGAATCGGACGCGGCCCGCGAGGACCTGGAAAAGTACATGAACGTCATGCCCTGCCCCACCTGCCAGGGGGCGCGGCTCAGACCCGAAGCACTGCACGTGCTGGTGGGGGGCAGCACCATCCGCGACGTGACCGCCCTGGCCATCCGCGACGGCCTGCGCTTCTTCGATGAACTGGAGCTGTCCGACAAGGAAAAGGAGATCGCACGGCGCATCCTCAAGGAGATCCGCGAACGCCTCTCCTTCCTGGTCAATGTCGGCCTGGACTACCTCTCCCTGGACCGCACCTCCGGGACGCTCTCCGGCGGCGAGGGGCAACGCATCCGCCTGGCAACCCAGATCGGCTCGTCCCTGGTGGGGGTGCTCTACATCCTGGATGAGCCCTCCATCGGCCTGCACCAGCGGGACAACGCCCGGCTGCTGGGAACCCTCAAGCGGCTGCGCGACATCGGCAACACCGTGCTGGTGGTGGAACACGACGAGGAGACCATCCTGGAGGCCGATCACCTGATCGATATGGGACCCGGCGCCGGCGTGCATGGCGGCGAGGTGGTGGCCCAGGGGACCCCGGCCGAGGTCATGGCCAATCCCGCCTCCCTGACCGGCCGCTACCTGTCCGGCGAACTGACCATCCCGGTGCCGAAAAAGCGCCGCAAGGCCACGAAGCAACTCAAGATCATCGGTGCCACGGAGAACAACCTGAAAGGGGTGGACGTGGAGATCCCGCTGGGGGTGATGACCTGCGTGACCGGCGTCTCCGGCTCGGGCAAATCGACCCTGGTGATCGACACCCTGCACAAGGTGCTCAGTCAACGGCTCTACCGCAGCCGCGAGAAGGCCGGCAGCGTGAAAGACGTGACCGGGCTGGAGTACCTGGACAAGGTCATCAACATCGACCAGTCCCCCATCGGCCGCACCCCGCGCAGCAACCCGGCCACCTACACCGGCGTGTTCGGCGACATCCGCGACCTGTTCTCCAACCTGCCCGAATCCAAGTTGCGCGGCTACAAACCGGGGCGCTATTCGTTCAACGTCAAGGGAGGACGCTGCGAGGCCTGCTCCGGGGACGGCATCATCAAGATCGAGATGCACTTCCTGCCGGATGTGTACGTGGAATGCGAGGTCTGTAAGGGGGCGCGCTACAACCGCGAGACCCTTGAGGTTCATTACAAGGGGAAATCCATCGCGGATGTGCTGGCCATGACCGTGTCCCAGACCCTTGAGTTCATGGGGGCAATCCCGCGCATCAGGAACAAACTTCAAACCCTGGAAGAGGTCGGCCTGGGATATATCACCCTGGGGCAGTCGGCCACGACCCTGTCGGGGGGCGAGGCCCAGCGGGTCAAGCTGTCCAAGGAACTTTCCAAGCGCGCCACCGGCCGCACCATCTATATCCTGGACGAACCGACCACTGGGTTGCATTTCGAGGATATCCGAAAGCTGCTGGAGGTGATCCAGCGCCTGGTGGACAGCGGTAATACCATCGTGATCATCGAGCACAATCTGGACGTGATCAAGACCGCCGACTGGATCATCGACCTGGGCCCGGAAGGGGGCGACCGGGGGGGCGAGATCATCGCCTGCGGCACCCCGGAACAGGTGGCCAAGGTCACCAGATCCTATACGGGGCAGTATCTGCGGAAGATGCTGTAGGAGTGCGCAACCACCCCAAAAACGATTGTCCACGAACGGCACGAAATATCACGAACAAATGCATTCAAAAACATCAAAGGCTGCCTCTCACAAAGTACACAAAGCTCACGGAGAAAATCATCGTTTAGTCAAAGGTGCTCTGCTTTTGGACTTCTCCGTGTCCTCGCTTAAAAGCGCCTACTTTTGGCTGTGAGCTTTAGCGAGCGGAGTGAGCGAGTGAGAGAAATGGTTTACACACATAGCAAAGGCCCGAAGCAATGCGCTCCGGGCCTTTGTGTTTGTCTGCCGTATCCAACCTGTCAGGCGTTGCCGCCGCTGGCCTGGATATAGCTTTTCAGCGTATCTCCGAGCGCGGTGGCGGCAGCGGCGGAAGGGGGCATCCCTCCCATCCCCTTGAGCCAGAAGCGGTCAAACACCTTGTTCTCTTTGGTCTCCACCACCATCTCCGTCGGAAAGAGGGAAAACAGGCTGAAGGCGTTCAGTATCGAGGAGAGAAAACCCACCCGGTCCTGTCCGGTCACCTCCACATACAGGGTTCCGCCATATTTTTCGGACGGCTCCAGGACATAGTCATACAACACCACCGACGCCCCTCCCTGACAGGTGCGCTCCTCGCGCATCAGGGCAACGAAATCGATGGTGGTCGGATCGCTCGCCGTTTTGGGGAAATCCAGGTCAAACAGGGATGACCACTCGGAAGACGACACCTTGGCGGCATTGCCCCGCACGATGTTGATCTCCTGTCTGCCAAGGCAGGTGCACAACCGCCCCACCCAACCCGGCTCCAGTTTCCCCTCCATGGTCAGGCTATACCGGTTGCCATCGTTTTTCCGGATATCAGAGCTTGCCTTCCCAAAAATCCCGGTGATTCCGGGAACCGCTGTTTCCGTTCTTTCCCCTGATGGTTCCATGCCTTTAACCTCCAGCCATTTCGGCAATTCATAACCACAATGGTACCAAGACCGAAAATAATCTCTCCGCACCAGGAGACTTACACGGAGCATGCCAAAATGATCGAGGGGCCTATCATGCCGAAAAAACAGTAAAAACAATATCCCGGACGGGATGACCATCCTTGGTCCTGCTGGCTAATTGGCCATCCAAACAGCACGTGCACAAAAAAACGGCGAGGTCATGCCTATCGCAGCACTTCCTGGACAGCGGCCCGTATGTCCGCGGCCTTGATCTTGTCGCTCCCCTCAAACTTTCTGACCACCTTGCCGCTTTTCCCATTCCTGACAACCACCGTCGGCGTCACCGTTACCCCAACACCCCTGATCAAGGTGTTGTAGAGATTGAGACCGGCCATAACGTCGCTCATGGGCAACTGCCGGAGTCGCACGCCAAACGGCGAAACCGCGGCCTGCACCGCCTCGACGGAAGGGGTCTTCGTTTTCAGCGCCAGGCTGTGCAACGCCCCCCGCAGTTGCAGGTACTTCTCTTTATCATTGATCTGGAACGACAGGTTGTACGGCGAGAAGTTCATGGATTCGGGGTGGATGGCGTAATCGACAAAAGCGACCCTGGCCTGCTTGAGGACACTTTTGACAGCAACGTCAATTTCCGGTTCTGCCTTCCGGCAGCCGGGACAGAACCAGTCGGTAACAACATACACCTCGGCCGGGCTGTCTGCCTTTCCCAACCAGATATTGAGCGTCTGGGCCTCCGCATCCGGCTTTGCCACGCCGAAAAAGGCGATCAGAAATCCGAACAGCATGCCGGAAAGGGCAACAGCAAACCTCTTGGATACAGTTATTAATCGCATGGGAACCTCCTTATCCATCAAACTTTCGACCACCGTCACCCCGGCGAGCAGGAAGACGACAATGGCAATCAAAACACAGAGCGGGCACCAGACCCCGATCACGGTCTTCTGTATGTACAGGAACCAGGCCTCGGCTCCGCAGGCGCTGGCAAGGGTAAAGGCAAAGGCCGGACGCACGAACCGGTTGGCACGGCAAAAGCGAAACATGGCCAGGGCAACGAAGGAGGCGATCCCCACCCAGCCGAAATTCAGCCCATAGAGCCGGTAGGTGTGAGCCTCGTTGCAGGCATCGGAACAGATGCCCAGGAGCGAGGCAACCGACAGGCAGATGCCGACGACAATCAGGGCATAGACGGCAAAACTGAAATATGCGGGGCGCGAGGCTGAAACGATCATACGGCAGCGACCTGTCCGTGACACCATGATTTCTTTGCACACTGTGCCGTATCAGAATAGCACAGGAAAAAACGAATGGGAATGTTTTCAGACATGCCTGTCCGGCATGACAGGGGGATGGGGACAGCCGCTTCAGACCGTCATGGCCTTGATTTCAAGCATTTCCTTTTCATAGCATTCCGGGCAAATACCGTGACTGAAACGTGCGTCGGAATGGCTTGATATATACTGTTCCAATTGGTGCCAACTCTTCTCGTCATCGCGTATCTTCTTGCAGTGCATACAAATGGGGATAATCCCCTCGAGTTGTTTGACATTGGCCAAAGCCGCTTCCAGTTGAATGACCTTGTCCGCAAGGTCCTGCTGGGTTTCCTTGAGAAGCAGGGATGCCTTCCTGATCACCAGGTAGGAGCAGGCAAAGACGAAAAGCAGGATAGCTGCCAGGTACGCAACCGTTACCGTGACAACATGGGTGATCTCCTTGCGGTATGCGGTGACATCCTCATAGAGTTCAAAAGAACCGATGGTCTTGTTTTTCGCAACGATGGGCAGGTAGGTTTCCACCACCTCGACATTGAATTTGGTCTCTTCGGCCAGGTCGAGCATCCGGTCCTTCTTTTCAAGATGGGAATCGGCCCGACCCTGCAAGGCCCTGTCCAGGCGCGCATTGTCGCCATCGATCATTCCGATGATCCCGGCGTCGGTACTGTAGATGATCCGTTTTTGGGGTGTGTAGATCTTGATCTTGAGGATGTCGAAGTTGCGGAGGTAGGTCCGAAAATAACGGTCAAGCGCGGGGATGTCCGCCTTGTCCAGACGGAGCAGGGATTCACCGTTATTATCAACGGTGACGAGCATGTCCCTCTGTTGCTCGAACATTGCCCTGCCAAGCTTTACGGCAGCCACCCGGGCATCTCGCGTCACTTCCTTCGCGGTTATCTCGTAGACGGAAAGAGCGGAGAGCGCGAGAATAGCTGCAATGGAAATGCCTGCTATCCAGACGATGGCATGAAGCAGCGTATTGGAATGATTATGTGACTCGAATATCATAACAGCGGACCTTGGCCGGCCACGGCAACCCGGCATACCGGAATAATGGACCCGCCGTTTCTTGTTTGCAACAACTAGGAAGCTTCTCGCTTCCGCTCCTCATGAACGGTGTACCCGGCGAAATCCTGCAAGGCTTCGCGCATGATATCCGAAACGCTCTTGTTGGTACGTACCATAACCTTCTTCAGGTACTCGCGTTCCACTTCGCTGATCCTCATGGAGATGATGTTGTAGCGAGGATTTTCTCTCATTTTACCCATGTTCCGCTCCTCCCCTTCACCGGATTGGTCATTGAAAATCATCATTCCGGCGTTTCAAAAGAGACAGCAACAGAAACCGGAACACTGCCAGGTAACGCAACAGCAGTGCCATGTATACAACACATCGAATTATCGTTATTTTTATCAGGGAAACTATGGCACGGGTGTGCAAAATGACGAGCGGGCGGGCAATTCAGGTAGGCAAAATGAAGAGTCGGAACGATATCCACGGCATTTTCAAACGCAGGGGCGATAGGCACAACTGCCAGCGTAAGGGCCTTGGCCGGCTAATCCATTTCCAGGACAACGCTGACCATGAATTCTTCTCCCATGGCATTAAAAAGGAGAGTCATGGTATCGCCGGGGTGGCCCGATGAAAAAGAATAGTCGGTTCCGGTCACTACCGATGGGGTGGAAAGTTTGATGTCATCACCGCCGCGCGAAAGATGATGCTTGAACGAGCCGCCGACCATGTTGGCAATCTCCCCGAGCGCATCGCTTACATCGTCGCCGACCTCCGAGATATCCATCCCGAGCATCTGCGCCGTAAAGCCGAGAGCCAACGTTTGCGAGGTGTGTACGCACACCATGCCGTTGCAGGTTCCGGCCAAGCCCACCATGGCCGTAACGCTGTTTTTGAAGTGGGTAACCGCTTCCAGCTCTTGCGGAATATGCTGCACATCCTCAATCCCCACCATCGTACCGAAGATCTCACCGACATCGCTGACAAGCTGACTGACCAGATCGGCCTCGGCAACCCCCAATTTTTCAACAACCATCTTATTGAAAGCCATTGTGCCTCCAGGTGATCAGAATTTACATTACAATACATGTCTTCAGGCACTATGTGACAGGTTCGGCTGCCGGGAAAGCGTGCTGTGCCGTGCCCCGTTCGTTCAGGCCGCGGCCAGGCAATCGCCAAGGATATCGACGAGCTTCGGCAGGTCCGGCTTTGTCAGAACCCCGTTAATGTCGAGTTTTTCCCATTTTTTGATATTGTCGTCCGATGCCAGGGAGCTGAATACATAGACCGGCAGCTTGGCCAGACTCTCTTGCCCCCGGATAAGCGTCACCAGGTGAAGGCCGTCCATCTGCGGCATTTCCACATCGGTTATTACGGCATCGATATCGAACCTGCCATCGGCGAGGGTGCTTTCCACGTAGTTCCATGCCTCCTGACCGTTGGTAGCCTCTTCGACGGTGTAGCCTGCCCCGCGCAGCGAAGAGCAGATCTGCAGGCGGATAAAGGCGGAGTCGTCAGCCACCAGGATCTTCTTGCCGGTGCCGTCATGGGTGAGCTCGTGGCTATCCAGCGCCTTTACGGCGCCTTCCTGGTACATCTCCGCGATGATCCGCTCAAAATCAAGGATCAGGATAATACGGTCGTCCATCTTGACAAGCCCGGTGATGTAGGAGCCTCCCGAGACCTTCTGGGGAGCTTCGATCTGTTCCCACGACAGGCGATAGATGCGGGACACCGAGTTGACCAGCGCCCCGATCACAACCCGGTTGAACTCAAGCACCACGATCCGGTCCGCCGCTTTCGCGGGATATTGCCCAAGGATCTGGCCCAGGTCTATCACCGGCAGCACCTTATCCCGCAACGTCATCATCCCGGCCACGGATTGCGGGGAGTTAACTATGGTCCTCAGTTTCGGCTTCTGGATGATCTCGCGGACCTTTGCCACGTTGACGCCGTAATACATGGGGGTTTCCCCGTCGTCAATGCAGAACTCCACGATCTCGAGCTCGTTGGTGCCGCTCTCCAGGAGGATGCCGCTTCTTACTTCCGCCATAAATAACTCTCCCTTGTTCCGTAATTCCCCGGATGGTATGCTTATCACCTGTACTTTTTGGCAGGCGCATGGCCTGAACAGCATGACATACGGCGTATGTTTTCGCTAACCTACCATTATCGCAGCGACAATGCAATCTCTCCGCGACAGACTATCCGCAAATTCAGGCACCGGTAACCGATTGCCGAAATTGCTCGTCCCAAGGAAACTGGTTCCGGTTTTACCGCAAAGATGCTATCAAGGAGGCTGGTGGGCGTACATCGCCGCCACGTCCGAGGCCGGCAACAACGCCGGCCGACCACTCACAGGGAACAGGAGGATATCCAATGCCAGACCTCAAAGGGAGCAAGACCGAGCAAAATCTCAGGGACGCCTTTGCCGGAGAATCACAGGCACGCAACAAGTATACGTATTTCGCCTCGGTCGCACAAAAGGAAGGCTACGAGAAGATCGCCGCCATTTTCCTTGAAACGGCTGAAAACGAACGGGAACACGCCAAGCTTCACCTGAAGGCCCTTGGCGGTATCGGCTCAACCGTTGACAATCTGCGAGCTGCTGCATCGGGCGAGCATGACGAGTGGACGGATATGTACCCGCGCATGGCTCGCGAGGCAAAGGAAGAGGGTTTCCCGGAGCTTGCCTTTATGTTCGAATCCATCGGCAGAATCGAAAAGGCCCATCAGGAGCGCTACCTGAAACTCCTTGAAGAGGTTGAGTCCGGCACCTTCTTCGCAAAAGACGAACCGGTTCGCTGGCAGTGCCGAAACTGCGGACATATCCACGAAGGGGCCAAAGCGCTCAAGATCTGCCCTGTCTGCAAGCATCCCCAAGCGTTTTTTGAGTTGAAGGAAGGGCATTACTGAGACGTTTGCCTTCTCTGCCCATGGAATACATGAAAAGGCCTCGGCGGGATGTTTTCCCCCGAGGCCTTTCGTTTGTCCATGCCGATCCTGATCTCCCGATTGTCACGATTTCCCCTGGTTGACCCAGTCGACCATATACCCCAGGGCATACAGAGCCGCCATCGGCACGACCCAGGCAAGCCAGAGTATGGCTGTCAGCTTCAGCCGTTTCAGCGGCAGGCTTTCGATATCCCGGCGATATTCCCTCTCGATCCTGGCAAAGCCTGCATCCCCCTCCTTGCCGATCCTGAGTTTCTTGCGCAGACCGGCGATCCACGCTGAATATCCCTGTGATCGGGCTGATTCGAGTATCTTCTCCGGGGACTCGCCCGCAAAGACCAGCCCCTCGTATTTTCTCACCTCTTCGGTGACCGCGAATACCATATTCCGGTCTATGGCGCCACGGGTCGGCATGAGCACATAACCCGCGGCAAGGACCATGAGGAGATAGATGATACCGGTCGCAACCCAGAGACGCTGCCAGGCTTTCAGGTCCCTGGCCTTTTCCGGCAGGCCCCAAATACCGGAACGGTTCTTGTTGAGGGTAATATTCATAGAGGTATATATCCTCCTTGATTACCGAAGGAGCACCAGCGCGGGAATATGGCGGTAACACCGACGGCTGCCCCGGAATTACGTGAGCAGGTTACTACCAAGCCAAAGTATTCTCAACAAAATACGGTTGGGTGCCAGGGGTGATGTGCCGTCTCCAGGTTATTTTATTCATCGCACAGAAAAAGGCTTTGAAAAAGGCGGCAACAACTGGTTAGTATGCTGACGAAATCCATGGAACAGGAAACGCGTATGAAAATTCTGACACGTACCTACTGGATAGGGTTTGGAAGAATTTGGGCTACAGCATGCATGGCAACGGTCTTTGCGTACGGTTCGGCGTTTGCGGCACCCTCTTCGCAGATCTGGATACCCTCGACCGATGCAAAGGGGTTCAAAGAGGTTGCTCTCAACGTGATCAGCGTGCAGCGCTTCTCGCCCAAGTCCGATGCAGGCCCAAGCAGCTATGATGCAGGCATCGAAGTCGGCGTCCTGCCGATGGAATCCCTGAAGCTTGAAATCGGCGTGGACTACATGGCAACCAACTTCCAGTCGGACAACCCTGCCGACAGTCATCCCCTTTATTTCAACGCCAAACTGGCAATGCCCGAGGATCTTGGGTGCAAGGGGATGCCGGCCTTTGCCGTAGGCATCTACAACCTCGGAACCTATGACAAGCCGGAAGTGGCGGTATCCACCCGCCAGAACCTTGCATACGGACTGGTTGCCAAAACCCTGCCGATTGTCGGGCGCATCTCCGTTGGGGGGTATTATGGTTCCAGGCGGGCCTTGGCTAACGGCAGCAACAGCGCTAACACGGATATGGGCGCAGGGATGATGGCCTCCTGGGACCGCACCATGAGCGAGATTTCCGACAAGCTCTGGCTCGGAGCAGACTACATGGGCGGCAACAATGCCAATGGCGAGGTAGGCTTCGGCGCTTCCTGGTACTTCACCAAACAGGTCAACGTATTGGTCGGCATCCAGGTATTCAACCCCGGTTACAAGCCTTCCGGCAATGAAGGCATCCCCGGTGGCAAACCGGCTTTCACGACGCAACTCACGATTAATCTTCCTTAGCAGGCTGTTAAAAAACGTAGCGAGGAGGCCGAGATGCAAGGCGCAAGCAATCGAGGGAACGAGGTGTAGCAACGCGTACGTTGAGCTTCCGAGGGAGCGGCAACACAGCAGATTGGCCCCGCAGTATCCGCAACTCTATCCCTCAAACAAAAAAAAGCCGCACCCGGTCAGGTGCGGCTTCCTTTCGAAACGTGAGAAAACCGGATTACTTTGCGGCAGGTGTAGCAGGAGCAGGAGCGGCTTCTTTTTTCTCTTCAACTTTTTTGGCGGCCTTTTTAGCCTTCTTGACTTTTTTGTGCTTCTTGACAGGCTTGGCTTCTTTCTTCTCGACAGCAGGAGCAGCAGGAGCAGCGGCAGGAGCGGCAGCGTCAGCGGCGAATACTACGGCAGAGAAGGACAGGGCAACCAGGGCAGCAACGAGAGTGGACAGAACTTTTTTCATTTGGAATTACCTCCGCGAGAATTGTTTTGCTGTGTAGGGCATTGCAGTAGTAGTGCCAAATGAATCATGTATTCACGTAGTGCTATATTTCAATATGTTATGTTATTTGGGCCTTGGTTGGAACAGATGGCAACTACCGAGATAAGATAGGCGACACCCTATTTGAGGTAACGTGAGGGTGCCTGGGTTAAAACGGAAGCGGTTACTGGAGATGACGATGGCAAAAAACGCATGCCCATGCCTTGCCCGAATGACAACCAAGAACCGTCAGGAATGGTTCCTGAAAGCTTCATCTATGGGCGGGGCATCCGCGCCGCTTTCCATGCCGTCGGCAACCTCCCGAATGATCCCCATGCGCAGGTAGATCGGCCGGACCTTTTCCCTGATTTTCGGAAGGTGCCGGGCAAATAACGCTCCAGCGGCAAGGCAGAAGCCTGATCCGATCAGGAGGGTGTCGCGGGGGCCGATAAGGTCGGCCATTGCTCCGGCAGCGAGACTCCCGAACGGCGCCATACCCACGAACGACATGGTGAAGAAGCTCATAACCCGGCCGCGCTTGTCTTCCTCAAGGATTGTCTGAAGAACCGTATTGCTGGAAGCGACCAGTGTCATGGCGCCAAAACCGGCCAGCGTCAGCGCCAACAGCGAGACAACAACATTGCGGGATAGAGAGAATACGGCAATTCCCGCCGCAAACAGCACGGTGGCATTCACGATCACCCGCCCCAAACCGAGGACGCTCTTGCGGGAGGCAAGATACAAGGTGCCCGAAAGGGCGCCGCAACCGGCCGCAGCCATAAGAAAGCCAAAGGTATGAGCCCCTCCGTGAAGGACCTCTTTCGCGAAGAGCGGTACCAGCACGGCATAGGGCATTCCCATGAGGCTTATGACCGCCACGAGGAGCAGGATGCTTCGGATCGGCCCGGACCCGAACGTGTAGTGAAAGCCCTCCCGCAGTTCGTGCAGGATGTGGCGCCTCGGCAGCCCTTTATGCGGGCCCGGCGGTATGCGCATTGCCCAAAGCGCCATAATGACCGCCAGATAACTGACCGCATTCACGACAAAGCATACACCCTCACCCACGGAGGCCACGAGGATCCCCGCTATGGAAGGTCCGATGAGGCGGGCGGCATTCACCATGGAGGAGTTGAGAGCGATGGCATTGCCCAGATCCTCCCGATGGTCGACCATTTCAACGACAAAGGACTGGCGTATGGGGATATCGAAAGCGTTGACGACGCCAAGGACGAAACTCAGCAGGACAATCTGCCAGACATGCACAGAGCCGGTCAGAACGGCAACCGCGAGCAGGAGCGCCTGCAGCATGGCCAATGCCTGGGTGGCGAGCAGAAGACGGCGGCGGTCCCAGCGGTCGGCAAGCACGCCCGCAACAGGAGATAGGAAGAGGGTGGGAATCTGGCTGGTAAAGCCTACTACACCGAGGAGCAGGGCGGAGCCGGTCAAACGATACACGAGCCAACTCATGGCAACCTGCTGCATCCAGGTGCCGACAAGCGAGACACTCTGGCCGACCACAAAGAGCCGATAATTCCTGGAGCGCAGGGCGCGCAACAGATGACGGACAGGGGCCCCGCGCTTGCTCGTCACATCAAAAATACCCATCATCTCTCCATGATCGCCGACAAAGATGCCATAGCAGCAGTAGTATAAGACATCCCGGCATTTTTGTCCAAATTGCCGCACCGTTGAGACCGAATCTTCCGCATTGCCCGCGACAAAGTTACTCACCGTTTACTGACCTTGAATTATTACATCTCTTATTCGCGCAGTTTTAACATATGGATTATAATATATTAGGTTGACCAATGAAGGAGCTGAGAACGCCAGGCAGGCGAAGGCCGCCCATGCAAAAGCCCAATAGCTTGGGCCTCAGCACGGAGGACGTTTAAAAGGACTCGTACTATGGACACGACAAGGGATAGCGACAGGGTTGTTTTTGCCTCCATAGGCATCGTGGACGGTAAAAGTGAAAAGATCTCCTGCATATTGGAAAACATCTCGGCCGGCGGGGCATTGATCAGCATGTGCAGCCCCATCCCCGAGACCCTCCAAAAGGGAGATATCATACACTTGAAAACGATACTCCTGTCACCCGTGGAACTGCGATGCAAGGTAACGCGGATTGAAGCCGACCGGATCGCCGTACAGTTTCTCGACACATGACGGCCTGCGTACGGGCCGGCGTCATCAGCGCCCAAGACGCGGAAGTGGTCGCTATCGCCCAAGCTACCCGGCGAGAGGTGATCCGGGTGGATGATTTCTCCGCCGACTACTGGCGCGGAAGCAGGGTAAAATAGAGGGTGTGGGCGATGTGAATCGTTCGATAACCAAGCTTGGACAGTAGAAGAAGGTGAGACTATGCCGACCAAACCCCAATTCCCCGTGCGCATCTTTTATGACGGCGCATGCTCCGTCTGCGCGACGGAGATAGAACGGTACGGCCGCATGGACCGGGAAGGGCGGCTGATCCTGGTGGATATCAGCGCCCCGGATTTCGACCCCAACCCCCTTGGCATCACCCTGGACGCGTTCATGTACCAGATGCATGTCATCGACCGGGCCGAAACCGTGTATCGCAACGTGGAGGCATTCGTGGCCATCTGGCAGGCATTCCCCTCCTCAACGTTTCTTGGCCTGATGGGGATGCTCGTTACCCTGCCGGTGGTGAATTCGGTGGCCCGGCTCTGCTACCATGGCTTTGCCCGCATCCGCGGATACCTGCCCAAACGGGCTGACAACTGTACGACGGGTTCCTGCCGGATCGGCCAGGACAAACCGGGATGATCGCTTGCATAGTTTATCGCCACCTTTTCGCTCAAGCGTTGCAATCGATAAAGACTGCAGCGGCACACATCAGGAGAGGGAATCGTAATCGCCGCTGACATACGGCAGTGCCGCCGGACGGACCTCGTGATTCAGTCCCGGAATCGTTTCGCAGACATCGCAGAGATACCTGTCACCGCTGTTCAGGCTTGCGGTATGCTCGCAATCACCGCTCCATATCCTTATGTCGCAGAAATCGTCCCTTTCCCTGCCGGCTTCGTTGGTCCATTTTGTATCCAGCATCAAGCCTTTCATCTCTAATCACTTCCAATCTCGTCAGAAATATGGGCAGGCAGGCTATAACCACCCGCCTCCCAGGCCAGTGCTTAAAGTCACTGATCCTTATGTATATAGTACTCCAGAATCAGTGTGTTTTGAACCAGTTACCTTGGAATGGCGATCATGGAGCCTGGGGGCTGTCTTGCATTTTCCCGGACCAGCCTGAAGTTGTTGCACTATAATAAACTTGGCAACCGCCCATGGCCTCGCCAAATTATCATTTAATAATTAACTTTATATTTATTGCATAATTACGACGATCTAAATACCATAATGCTGCATACCACACTGCGGGGTTATTTATGAAGATCGAGTGGCAAGACTCTCTTTCGGTAGGCGTGAAAGAAATCGATAATCAGCACAAGCGCCTTATCGACAAGTACAATGCATTCTTTTCGGCCTACTCTGAAGGTCGGGCGAACGAAGAGGTCATACAATTGTTAGGTTTTCTTGAAGACTATGTGGCAGTCCACTTTGCTGACGAGGAGAGATTGCAGCAACAGATAGGTTTTCCTGGTTACCAAATGCATAAAAAGCAGCATTTGGAGCTGACACGCAAGGTTGCCGGGCTAAAAGAGCGCCTCGAAAGCAATGGTCCTGACCCGAGCCTTGTAGCTTCCACGGGCTTGCTGATGACCGGTTGGCTTATCGAACACATTTCCGTCATGGACCGCGCTATCGGGCGTTTCATAAAAGGAACTTGAATAATTGGGCTGAAGGGTATCGTCTATATACTCCGGAGCGACGTTATTTTGTTTTTGAACAACAAAGGAAAGGGGCCTTGACTAAGGCCCCTTTTACAGTTGGCAACATTACTTTCGAATACACTACTAGCCACCACCACACCAACCACCCGTCCACCACCACCACCCGTTCGCTGGCCAACGTGCTACTCCACCGTCACCGATTTGGCCAGGTTGCGCGGCTGGTCCACGTCGGTCCCCTTGAGTACCGCAATGTGATAGGCCAGAAGCTGCAACGGCACCGAAAGCAAGAGCGGGTCCAGATCCTCGTCCAGTGTGGGGATTTCGATGACGTCCTCGGCCCGGCCACGGACCTCGTCATCACCTTCGGTACAGAGGGCGATCACCCGGCCGCTGCGGGCAATAACCTCTTCCATGTTGGAGAGTGTCTTCTCAAAGGCGCTGTTCCTGGGCACCAGCATGACCACCGGCACCTCCTCGTCGATCAGGGCGATCGGGCCATGCTTCATCTCGCCGGCCGGGTAACCCTCGGCGTGGATATAGGATATCTCCTTGAGTTTAAGCGCCCCTTCCAGGGCGATGGGAAAGTTCTTGCCGCGCCCCAGGTAGAGGAAATCGCGGGCGTTCATGTACTTTTTTGCAACCTTCTCGGTGGCCGCATCGAGCTTGAGGGCCTCTTCCAGCAACGCCGGCACCTTCTTGAGTGCCGAGATCATGCGATGGCCGCTGGCTGCGTCCAGTGCGCAGGTGGCGCGGCCAAGGCGGATGGTGAACAGGTACAGGGCGGTCAACTGGGTAACGAACGCCTTGGTGGAGGCTACGCCGATCTCCGGGCCGGCGTGGGTATAGATCACCCCGGCCGCCTCGCGGGCAATGGAGGAGTCCACCACGTTGCAGATTGCCATGTTCATGGCCCCGCGCGACTTGGCCTCCCGCAGGGCCGCCAGGGTGTCGGCCGTCTCGCCCGACTGGGAGATGACGACCACCAGCGTGTCGTCGCTAATGACCGGGTTGCGGTAGCGGAATTCTGAGGCTATATCCACCTCCACCGGGATGCGGCAGTATCCTTCGATGTAAAACTTGCCGACCAGGGCGGCGTGCCAGGACGTGCCGCAGGCCACGATGATGATCCGCTTCACCGCTGCCAGCTGCCGGTCGCTGAAGGTCAGATCCTCCAGGTAGACATCCCCGTCCCCTTCCAGCAGGCGGCCGGCAATGGTGTCGCGCACGGCCCGCGGCTGCTCATGGATCTCCTTGAGCATGAAGTGCTTGTATCCCCCCTTTTCGGCCATCAGCGGCGACCAGTCGATGTGGCGCGACTGCTTGTCCAGGGGTGTACCGGCAATGGTGGAAAAACGCGCCCCGCCTTCGTGGAACAGGACCATTTCGCCGTCCTCCATGAAGACCATCTCCCGGGTATAGGCCAGGATGGCCGGGATATCGGAGGCAACGAAGAACTCCCCGCTGCCCAGGCCGACCACCATGGGGGAACCAAGTTTGGCGGCGATCAGGGTGCCCGGTTGCCGCTCGTTGAGGATACAGACCGCATAGGCACCGCGCAGTTCGGCCAGGGCCAGGCGCACCGCCTTTTCAAAGTCTGGTTCGTGCTTGGATTTCTCTTCGACCAGATGCGCGATGACCTCCGTGTCGGTCTCGCTCTTGAAACTGTGCCCCTCTTGCTTGAGCTGTTCCTTGAGTTGCAGGTAATTCTCGATGATACCGTTATGCACCACAATGATCGGCCCGGCCTTGTGGGGATGGGCATTGATCTCCGAGGGGCGGCCGTGGGTGGCCCAGCGGGTATGGCCGATGCCGATGGTGCCAACCAAGGGCTGTTCCCGCAGCAGGGTCTCCAGGTTGACCAGCTTGCCTTCACTACGGCGGATACCCGAACCCCCATCCGACAGGGTGGCGATGCCGGCCGAGTCGTAACCCCGATATTCCAGTTTTTTCAGCCCTTCCAGGATAACGGGCGTTGCCTCCTGCCCGCCGATATAGCCTACAATTCCACACATACGAATACTCTCCCTGACATCAAAGTAGGTAATCTGAACTCATCAAAAACCGACAACAAAAAAAGCCCGCTAGACCTGAATTCGCGATGCCTGTACGGAGGAGCGAGCGAAATGCCGGGGCCAATCGCCGCCCGTGAAGATCCATGCCGGCCCTGCCGGGTGAACTCCGCCACAACCGCGACTGGAGTCTCAAACGCCGGGGCCGAGGCATTCCAAGCGAGAGGAGCCGGGAAGGCATCACGTATTCAGGTCTCTTTGCAGCAGATTATTATGCCCCGTTCAACCGCGGCACCTGCACTACCAGCAGGAACAGGCCGAGGCGGGTAAGTATATCGGTAAACTTCCCGTAGTCAACCGGCTTGGTGACGTAGCAGTTACACCCCAGGTCATAGCATTTGCGGATCTCGCGGGGATCATCGGTGGTGGTCAGCATGATCACCGGCATGTTCTTCAGCTCGGTCGCTTCCTTGATCCGCTTCAACACCGTGACGCCATCCACCTTGGGCATGCGGATGTCGAGCAGCAGCATGTAGGCCCTGCCATGCTCGCGGCGGGGCATGGTTCCGGCCGGCGGGGCGAAGAAGAAATCCAGCGCCTCCTGGCCGTCGCGAAAACGGATCAATGGATTCCTGAGCCCGGATTCGTGCAGGTTGTCCTTGATCAACTCGGCGTGGCCATCGTCGTCCTCAGCTATCAGGATGGTAACTTCCTGCTTGGTGCCGCTATTCATGCGTTTCCCTCCCTGTCCGTATTCACCTGCTCAACGCCGTGCGGACCGGGCAGCACCACGTAGAAACGGCTGCCCGAATCCTCCGCCGATTCGACCCGGATGGAGCCGCCCAGACGGTCAACGATCCTGCGCGCCGTGGTGAGACCCAGCCCCTCCCCCGGGCTGTCCTGCGGGTTGAGCCGATGGAATATCTCCCAGATCCTCTCCTGTTGTTCAGGCGGGATGCCGATGCCGTTATCCTCGACGCAGTAGCAGACCCCCTCGGCACAGTTCTCGCTGGAGACGCGAATATGCAGGGGACGACGCGGCGAGCGGTATTTGACGGCATTATCCAGCAGATTGCTGAAGATCTGGGTCACCTGCATGGCGTCGGCCAGGCACGGCTCCAGATTGCCCAGTTCCACCCGCGCCCCGACCGATTCGATCTGAAAGGTCATGGAGGAGACTATTTTCGTCAAGATGGCCCGCATGTCAAGCGTTTCAAAACAGATGGCCGCCCTACCCATCCGCGACAGCCGCAGCAGGCCGTTCAGCAGGCCGTCCATCTTTTCCACACTACCGGTGATGAATCCCAGTGATTTGGGGATGCTCTCCCGTAGGATGCGCTTCACATCGGCCCGCTGCTGCTCGTCCGGATCGGGACTGTTGAAGATCCTGTCCAACTCGGCACAGTCCTTGACCAGTTTGCGGCTGAAACCCTGGACATTCACCAGCGGCGAGCGAAGATCGTGGGAAGCCACGTAGATAATCCCTTCCAGCTCCTTGTTCTTCAACTCCAGCTCGTTCATCAGGTAGTCGCGCTGCTGTTCGGTCAAGGTGCGCTCGGCTATCTCCTTCTGCATCTCATCATTGATCCAGGTCAACTCCCTGGTCCGCTCCTCCACGCGCTGTTCCAGTGTTTCGTTGTCAAAGGTGATCTCCTGGAACTTCTGGCCAAGTGCGGCGGCCATGGCCTTGAAATTGCCGATCATCTGGTCGATCTCGTTCACCATGCTCTCGGGCCAGACTACGATCTGTTCGTGCAGCAGGCGTTCCGGCAGGTCGGTGGTGACCAGGGAAAGCCTGCTCAAGGGCGCGGCCAGGCGGTGCGAGACGGAGACGGAAACCGTGAGGGCCAGTATGTTCAGGACCAGGAGCGCCAGAAGCGATTTGATGTGTTCCTCCAGCAAAAGCTGCTGATAGGGGGCATAGGGCGTTTCAACCAGCATGTTCCAGGGGATATCGTTTCCGACCGGTGCCCTGAGGATGTAGCTTGAACGTTGCACGCGCTGCCAGAGGGGCAAAGGCGAGGTGCTGTCCGGCATGCAGCGCTGGATGGTGCCGCTGACCGGCGTCAGGGTGCCGCCCGGGCAGGGATCGAACGACTGCATGGGGGCATACCGGCTGTCGGTGCTGGTGATGACGCGATTGCCGTTATCCAGCAGGGTAACGTTGTGGTGCGGCCTGAGGCGCGTTGCCGCCAGCAGCTCCGCGAACATCGAGAGCCGGACTGCCCCGGCGGCATACCCCCTGAATTCTCCGCCGGAAACGAACGGGAACGCCAGGGCGATGCCGGGGGTGGCCACGGCGCCGCGGGTGATGAAGATATCGCTGACGCACGGCTTGCGGGTCCGTGTCATGTCCTTGAAATAGCCGCGGTCGGAGAAATCCAGGCCGATGACCGACTCGCCACGCCCGTTTCGCCCCGGCGCATAGGCCGCTGAGCGGCCGGCGGCGGTGCCGATATAGACCAGGAACAGGTCTGGGTTTGAATTACGGACCTGCTCCACGGCATGTTGCAGCACCGGAAACGACGCCCCGATCCTGGCAAGATCAAGCCCCTCGCTCTGTTTCTCCAGATCCGACAGGATGAACATCTGTTTCTGCAAACTCAGTCTTGTTTCGTACAGGACCGCCCGCGAACTCTCCTCAAGGCCGCTATACATGTCTTGGAGATAATGACGTTCGGCATCCTTGCCGTGCAGGATCATGACGATCAGGGCCGGTATGACCACAACGGCCATCATCAGGCTGAAGATCAGGTTGTGGATCGGGATGGTGTCCGGCGCGGTTCCGCGTCCGATGGAGGTCAGGCGGGGCACGTAGACCAATATCAGGCTGGCGATCAAGGCATTCACCATGCCGATCACCGCGTACATCAACATGGCCGCCACGGTACCCAATGTCGATACCTGCATGACCAGGCGGAAAAAGAGCCATACCAGCGGCGCCCCCAAACATATCCAGAAGAGGGCATCGTAGAGTATGATGATGCGCGTCCTGCCGCGGTGCAACAACCAGCCGACAAAGAGCGGCTCGGCGCACAGCCAGACCATGGCGTACGGGTGGCCGAACAGCACCATGGTCCAGGATGAGGCCACCAGCGCCGCCAGCAGCCCCCACCACGGCCCGAACAGACAGACCACCAGCAGCACCGCGATGCTGCCGAACAGGTAGCTGAAACCGGTGAAGAGCCCCAGGGCACAGATATTTCCCGCCAGCCCCGCGCCGATAAGGGCCGCCAGCAGGATTATTGCCCTGCGGGTGTATGTCCGGCCTTGCCGCCGCTGTCCATCCATGATCGTCATCCTCTTGCCATTGCCGGCTTCCAATCCGTTCACCGCCCCTTGTATAGCATATTACGGAAGGCATGGTAAGGCGTTTCCAATGCGCACCGGAAAATAGGGACGCCCACAGACTTGTCGAAAAGGCGATTTGCGGCTATGATTTGCGTACCTGACTTTCGGAGGCGGTACGTCGTGAACATAGAACAGATGAAACTGGTACTGGCCGAGATCCTGGCCAAGACCGACCTGACCCCTTGCGTGGTCGGCCATCGCGGTGTCGGCAAGACCGCCGGCATCATCCAGATCTGCCGCAAGGACAACTGGCGCTACACATCGTTGCGCCTGGGGCAGATGGAGGTGGGCGACCTGGTGGGCATCCCCTACCGCGAGGGGGAGGTGATGCACTGGTCCCGCCCCTCCTGGTGGCCGGGCGACAACGATCCGCCCACGGTCGTGCATTGCGACGAGTTGAACCGGGCCCAGCAGGAAGACACCCTGCAGGCCATCTTCCAGTTCGTGGAACCGCCGGTCGAGGGTGAGCCGCGCGCCCTGCACACCCATCGTCTTGCGCCCCGGCACAAGGTGGTGGTGACCATCAATCCGCCCGACGGCAGTTACCAGGTGGCCACCCTGGACCGGGCCCTGATCGACCGCATGGTGATGCTCTACGTGGAGAGCGATCACGCCTGCTGGTCCCGTTACGCCGCCGAACGCGGGCTGGACGAGGGGGTGCGCCGTTTCCTCGGGGCGAACAGCACCCTGCTGGCCCGGCAGGGAGCCCCCATGGACATGCGCATGGAGCCGACCGAGCGGGCCTGGGAGATGGTCAGCACCCTGCGCAAAAACTGCCGTTTCCCCGGCGATCTGGAGATGGAGGTTTATGCAGGCATCGTGGGCAACGAGGCAGCCATCATGTTCATGCGCTGGCTGGCCGACCAGCGCCACCGGCCGCTGACCGCCACCGAGATTCTCGACACCTGGGCCGAGGTTGCCCGGCAGGCAGAAGGGCAACGTGACGACGTCCAGGCCGCCACCATCACCGACCTGACCATCACCCTGCAGTCGTCACCCAGCCTCACGCCGGAACAGGAAGACAACCTGGTGGCCTACATCGCCATCCTTCCGCGCGACCTGCGCTTCGGCCTGGTCAAGTCGCTGCTCAAGATCCCAACCGTGGCCCTTGCCCTCAGCCGGGACAAGTACGACAGCGTGGTATTCGACGCCATCAGCGCCATAACCGCGGAGGTGGGAAGGCCGTAACGCGACGCCTCCACCCCGGTAAGCCGACACACACCCAAAGGAGTTCCCGTATGAAACATGTACTTGCCAGCCTGCTCGTCACCCTCTTCCTTGCCGCCAGCGCGGCGGCCGCGGACTCCATCAGCATCGGCGCCCGCGCCGGCGCGGTCTCCGGCCACAGCAGCACCTATACCGAGGCATTTGCCGACCTGCACCTGAATCGCCTGGTTTCCATCGGCGCCACCCTGGCCTATGTCTCGGTTGACCGGGACAAGGCGACCTCCGTGAAACGGGACGAGTCCGTACCGGTCACCGCCCTGTTCAAGCTCCATGCCCCGATCCCGATCCTCAGCCCCTATGCCGGTCTGGGCGCGGCGCTGGTCTTCCACGACCGGCGCGGCACCAAAGCAACGCCGGTGGCGCTGGTCGGAGGAAACCTGGACATCCCCGCGACCCCGCTCTTCATCAATGCCGAGTATCGCCGGCAGTTTGACGACGGCTTGGACATCCTTGCAGGAGGGCTCGGGATCAGGTTCTAGGCGCATCACCAGTGACCGCGGAAGCGGAGCGCCGGGCAGCAGGCTGAACAGCTACTTCGCGGCAGGGTAACGCCAATAACGGCATACGCAACCACCGGATGACCCAACAAAAAGGGCGGCCTTTGTGAGGCGGCCCTTTTCAGCGCCGGACGGCAATCATCGGCGTTCATACAGGGCGTCCCACCCCGGCCAGGCTGCCGGGTCCTGGCGGTAGAATCGGCTCATGGCGGCGTACAGATCGGGGTGCTGCTGCCGAAACTGCCGGGGAGCCTCGAAAAGACACTCCGTTACCACGGCAAAGAACTCGGCCCGGCTCGACGCGCCGTAAGGGTCGAACAGCGTGGTCCGACAATGGGCGGCGGCGTGCTGCAACTGGTGAAATCCCCGCTCCAGGGCCTGCCCCAGCTCCCCATCCGCCCTGCCTGCCGATATGCCGCTCTCGTCGTCGATCAGGTGGGCGAATTCGTGAATGATCACGTTGTAGGCGCCTTTCCCGTCCCCGCCCGCCATGAGCACGTCCTGCCACGACAGCACCAGGGCGCCGTCAGCCACGTACTCGCCGGAACGGCACTCCTCGCCTTCCACCACGATGCCGCTCTCGTCCGTCTCCTGCCAGGGGGCAATGTATTCGTCCGGGTAGACCACGATGGACGATACGGCCGGAAAACAGCCCACATGCCGGTGCAACAGCAGCAGACAGGCCTGGGCGGCAATGGTCACCCGCACCTCGTCGCTCATATCCAGGCCGTTGCACCCCTCGAAGCGCTTCTCCGCCAGGAACATCAGGGTATGGCGCCGCAGTTCCTCCTGGTCGGCCGGGGACAGGCAACGGTAAAGGGGAACGCCGCGTTCCAGCAGGTTCAGCCACGCGGCGGGAAAGGGGCTGTCCTTAAGACGGGTTGTGCTGCTGCGGAGGAAGGGAAACATGAGAGCCTCGCGGTTTTAGGCCAGACCTTTGAGGTTTTCAAAACCTCAAAGGTCTACAAAATGTCAACTTGAATGCAACTTGTAATTGGTGAACTTTGTGCCTTTGTGTGAGCAAATGCATTTGTTCTTACTATGCCACAAACAGGAAAAGCCGTCGCGAGACGGCTTTTCGGTTGAACCGGATTATGCGGAACGTTACTTCCTGACCACCGCGCGGCGCTGCATGCGTCCGCCCATGGCAGCCATCTGGTGTTTCTGGATGGCCGCCACGCTCTCCAGGTGGAACTGGAACCACATATCGCCGTAATTGCGCATCTTCATCTTCTTGCCCTGTTGCAGGTTCTCCAGGTTTTCCGTGAGCGGGCCGTCGCCGGGGAGCTTTTTCAGCCCCTTCTCCAGGGTCTCCTTGGCCTTGCTCGTCTCGCCGCACTCCACAAGGCAGTAGGCGTACAGGTTCCAAAGCAGTGATTCCTTGGGACTTCCCACGATCGCCTTGTCGAAGGTGGCAATCATCTTGTCCTTTTTCTGTCGCTTCATGTAGCAGATGGCCAGCATCCCCATGGCAGCCCAGTTCTTGAAGAACGATTTTTCAAGAAAGGGGAAGGCATTGGCGAAATCGCGCCTCATGTAGTAGATCATACCGATCTGGGAGTTGAGCTGTCCCTCCACGTAGACCTGCCACTTACCGTATTTCAGGGCATCCTTGAGTTCGCGGATGGCCTTCTCGAAGCGCTGCCCCTGCAGGTCCTTGCCCGCGGCTTCGATGATCGCCATGACCTGTTTCATGGTACGGCGGGAAAGGAGTATGAACACGCCGCTGAAAACGGCCAGGGCAATCAGCAGTGCGCCCCACCAGGGGAGCTTGACCAGCAGCAGGATTGCAAAAACGGCCAGCGTGACCGCGGCGGAGATTAGGATATTATACATCGGTGATTCCTTTCATGGACATGGGCGGGTCGGGAAGTGTCAGACCTTTTCCCCTGCGGGGATCATCTTCCCGTTCTTTTCGGTAAACTTGGCGATAATGATGCGGCGCCCCGGCTTCAGGGCGATCTTCCCCTTCAGCTTGTTCCAGGCCGTGAGCAGCTTGGTGGAGGTTTTGAAACGCTTGGCGAGCAGTTCCAGCGTATCCCCCTTCTTGACCGTATAGTACTTGGCAAAGCCCCCCTTGGTCTCGGCGGAACGGCTGGCTGAGCGCCCCTCGTGGCCGAAATCCACGGTCTCCTTGACCGGAACGACCAGGGTCCGGCCGGCAATGCGGCTCTTTTTGTTGAGGCCGTTCAGCTCCGCCAGCAGGGCGGGTTTGATGCCGTAACGGCGGGCCACACTCTTGAGCGAATCCTTCTTGCGGGCATGGTAGTGTGAGTAGAGCACCTTTTCGGTAAAACGTTGATCCTCGGGGATCTTGGCGTATTCGGCCTCGAAACGCTCCTTGGTCCCCTTGGGGATCTTCAACTGGAAGTCCGGATAATTGGGGGGGGTACACCAGTGGCGCAGATCCGGATTCAACTCGCGGATGTTTTCATAACTGGTGCCGGCCAGCTTGGCCGCCAGCTCCAGGTTGGTGCGGCTGGGAATCTTGACCGTATCGAACTCGATGGGGGGGAGGTACGCCACATCGGAAAAACCGTAGTGGGCCGGGTCCTTGGCGATGATGGCCGCGGCCAGCAGCTTGGGAACGTACTCCTTGGTTTCACGCTTCAGGTACGAGCCACGGGTGAGTTCCCAGAAATCGCTGGTGTTGTACATGTCGATGGCGCGCAGGATCTTGTTCTCGCCGGCGTTGTACCCTGCCGCGGCCAGATACCAGTCGCCGTTGAAGATCCCGGAAAGCTCCTTCAGGTACATGGCTGCGGCCACGGTCGCCTTGAGCGGCTCCTTGCGCTCGTCGATCCACTGGTCGATCCGCAGCGAGTAACGCCGGCCCGTGCCCGACATGAACTGCCACGGCCCCACGGCATTGGCATAGGAACGGGCATGCATCTGGAAACCGCTCTCGATCATGGCCACATAGACCAGGTCCTCGGGCAACCCTTCCCGCTTGAATACCTCTTTCATCATGGGGATGTAGCGGGAGGAGCGGGAGAGCCAGCGCGAAAATGCCGGCTTGGCCGTGGTCTGGAAATAATAGATGAAATACTCGACCTTGCTGTTAAGCGTCAGGGGGATGTCCGAAGAGGGGAGGTCCGCATCGGGCAACGCCAGTTCAGCGCCGCTGTCCGTCTTTCCCCGGAGCTCTTCAAGGGTGAAAAGATCCGCCACCGGGCCGGGTTGTTCCTCCTCGATCAGCGGTTCATCGGCCGGAACAAGCGCCGGCTGCCCGAGCCGTTCCGGCATCGGGGCGGTGGGACGAGTCAACTCGGCCAGCAGTGACTGGGCCGGTTCCGTCGCACCTGCCGGCAGGGCGAACAACAGCAGCGTTATGAGGAGTAAAACAGGGTTCACATGGATTCCTGTGGATAAAATTTGTAAAAGTATAATTGAGTTCTGGTTGAAAGTCAATCACGCTCAAACCCGCATGGAACGGGGTTTTACCCATCACAACCCCGCTCGTTGCCCGTATCGTGCGGCTTTGATGGAGGCAAACCATTTTGCAGATACCAGACAATCTCCATGCCGGCCAGGACGATGACCCAGCCGGTATAGATCCAGATCATGAATACCGGCAGCAGCGCCATGGTCCCGTAAATGGCGTTGTAACGGGATACCCCGAACTGGAAGTGGATGTAGAGCCATTGGGCCGCCTGCCAGGCGATGCCGGCCGCCACGGCTCCGGTCAGGGCGCTTTTCACCCTGACGCGCGTGTTGGGAATGAACAGATAGAGACAGGCCAGGGCGATCCAGATGCTCAGGGAGGGAACCAGGCGAAACAGGTTCAGGAGCAGATGGCCGAATCCGGGCAGGTGGAAGAACCACTGCACCACCCCCTGGTGCTGGAGACTGGTGGTGATGGTAACGGTCAGGGTGATCAGGAGCGGAATGCTGAAGATCACGATCAGGTAGTCCCGCAGTTTGTGATGGACGCGCTTGCCCTGCTCAAGCCCCCAGATATGGTTGAAGGCATCCTCCACGTTGTCCAGGGTGGCCATGATCGTCACGAACAGCATGACCAGGCCGACCACCCCCATCGACCCCACCTGGGTGTTGCCGATGTAATGCAGGATGCGGCTGATGAGTTCGTGGGAACCGGCCCCCACGTTGGCCAGGATCACCGGGGTCAGGATCTTGTGGACATTCAGCGCCTTGAGAACGGCAAAGAGGATCGCCAGAAACGGCACGATGGAGAGCATGCTGGAAAAGGAAAGCGCAGAGGCGGACATCAGGCAGCGGTCGGCAAGAAACTTCGCCACCAGCAGCTTCCCCTCACTCCAGACAATGTGGCGCTCCGGCAGGCGCATGGTCCGTTACCCCCACAAAAAAACCCACCGGGGTGGGTCTTTTCACAACATAAGGTAAAAACATTAATAATCGTTTTTAACAGGGATACACAGGATGAACGGGATACATCACAAACAAATCTTTTGAGGTGAATCAAAAGCCTTGCATCCTGTTTATCCCGTCCATCCCTGTTAATTTGCTTTTAGTTTCTTATCTCTCAGTAGCAAGTTGCAAAACTTATGACTGCGTGAAGCGTTCCTTTTCCTTCTGCATCGCCTCGCGGCCGGCCTCGATGGCCGATGCCAGGATAGATTTCTTCTCCACGATGGTCTCCTTGCCGTCTTCCACCACCGTCTTGATCTTTTCCTGGGCTTCCTTGGCGTATTCCTTGATCTTGTCCACCGCGTCATCGGTCAGGTCGGCGATGGTCTCGCGCATCTCCCGGCCGCTCTTGGGGGCGTACAAGAGCGCCAGACCGGCGCCTAGCGCCGCACCGGCCACAAACGACACCAACACGGTTCCCGCGGATATTCCTCTTTCATCATCGGACATGGTTACTTTCCTCCCCGTTTTTTGAGATAGCGTTCCAACGCATATTTTCCCGCAACCTTGATCCCGGTCACCCAGGCAGACGTTGTGGTAAGGACGGAGGTAACAGTCCCCACCGTGCGGTTGATGGTATGCAGATTATCACCGGTTTCGCCCAGGGCCGACATAAAGCGCCTGACGTCGTCGGTCTGTTCAGCCATGCCGCTGCTCACGGTCTTCAGTTCGGTCAGCGTCGCGGTCAGCTCCTGGATGGCCGGTTTGAGCTCCTTGCCGACCATGTTCGACAGCGATTCGAACGAGCTGGCTGCGCGTTTCACGGCCAACAATGTCGGTATCATCGTCAGCACCAGGATGCAGAGCGTAGCGGCTATAACAATCAGCATGATTCCCGTAAGTGTCATGTATCTCTCCCTGTGGATGAGGCGTGATGTGCTTTTCATGAACGCGAAACAAGTATAGAGCAAAACGGAAATAATTCAATGGATAAACATGGGCGGGTCAAGGCGGAACGTGCGGTTTACACACAGACCGACCTCCGGAATTTATGAACTCCGGAGGTCGGGAAGATTGCCGGGAGTTGGCAATGCTGCACGCCACCTCAAAGACCGAGGATCACCCGGATTATCGTCGGAACGGTCACCCGTCCGTTTTGATTTGGACATTCTGGCGGCCTTTAAGGCAACGGGTAAGGGGTGTCAGGCCCGCATTAACGGGGCGCTTCGAGAGTGGATTATGGATGAATAAGGGGACGGGCACCCATTAGCCTTTGACCGGGGCATGGTATCTTTCAATTCCCATACACTAAACCCCGCATTACAGGATTTGGTGATGAGAACGGACCTTCGCTATTTCCTTACCATCGACTCCAGCGGCCTGGGCTACCTCAGGCCAATGACCTATAGCTTGGGCAATATCTTTGAGAACCTTGTTTGCGGTTCCTATTCCAAACCGGTTGGCTACCTCCAGCAAGTCTTCGCGAGTGATGTCTTTGAACTTGCCATTTACCGACATCAGGTGCTGATGCACATTGGTCCCTTGAGGATTATAGGCGTGCGTGACATCGTAGGCGGGTGATAGCCGCCAACTTCCCCGTTTCTCCAGAATGAAAGAGAAATTCTTGGTGTGATCATCGCAGTTGGCACCCATGACGTTAAAAGCCATGCGCCGGAAGGCTTCTTCCATTACCTCGTAACCAAGGCCTAGTTGGTCAATGGCAAGAAATAGCTGGGCATAATCATGGGTGGCCAGTTGTTTGTAATCAAGATGCGCCATAGCACAGAGAGTCTGCATATGTATTTTTTGGTTTCCCTTGCGATCAAACCGCTTGGTCATGAAATGAGCTCTGCCGTTTTCTTCAAGAATGCGGCACGGTGCCATGGCAATACCAGCCATGGTTGCCATTTTATAGTAGGCGTATTCAATACGGCCATAGTCCTTCGAACTGCCAAGCTTCGTGTCTTTGCCGACACCATCGAATTTAAGAAGCCAATGTTCAAAGCCTGCCGCCACATCGAACTGCCCGGAACGGACTTCGTTGGTTTCCGGATTCCAGGCGATTGCGGCTTTTGCCCGTGCGCCACCGGCCGAGGTGCCTACTTGGATGATCTGGCTGAGTGCCGCTTCCGCCATGTCGTCAGTTTGCATAAAGCCATTCACTGCACGACGGGCGGCCTCAACAAGGCTCGACATCTTGAGTGCCGTAGCGTTTGAAGCGGAAGTGTGTGATCGTGATGGCTTGAATTCAAGAGCTCCCATGCTTCTCTTGCCCATATATGCCAATCGGTCAAGAGGTGTAACGTCTTCCCTTCGGACACCTTTTTTTGCCATCCAGGCATCGATAAGGTTGTTGCCGAAATCATCCGGGAGGGCATCGGCCAACAGGGCTGGCAAATGTTTGAATGTCTGCTCCGGAAGGTAGGCGAATACATACGGAGAAGCGGACGCCGGCATGTGGATTGGAGCAAGTTCAATACCAAGTCTGATAAATTGGGGGTAGTACGCAAAAACATAATAGCCGCTTGAAGGGTCAAGTACGACAGCGCCGACTTTTTCGTCCCAGGCAGATACCTCTATTTTCCCGACTGGTTTGTACATATTTCCTCATCGTGCCTATTGCGAATGGCTGACTGGCTGACGTCTCTGGAGCCATCCGCCGTTGTCAGATTTATGGTGATTTTGCAGTAGTTTTCCTTGTTCTGAACACCTTTTGCCGGGGAGCCTTGGGCGTTACATTTTGTAACGGATTGACGGTCACCTGAGGCGCCAGGGTGTCGAGCCACTCCGTACGATTAAGCGCTTTCAGTACTTTTACCAATGATTTTGTTGTCGAAGTCTGCCCCGATTCCAATCGCTTAACTGCGTTCAGGGCAACACCTGCCCTCTCAGCAAGTTCACTCTGTGCCAAATTGCGAAGAATGCGGAGATTGCGTATCTGTTGTCCTAAAATTTCTTCCAGCTCTTTCGGTGTTTTATATTTTTGCATAATAGCCTCTTTATAGTTCTTATTATGGCTAAAACTACAATAAGGACTACAAAAAGTCCATACTAATCTACAAATGTATTTTTTATATTAGCCTGTTTGTGAGCTATATAAATGCATATTATCTTTTGTAGCCCTTTTATGGGCTTGTAATTGTCGCGCATCTCCTCACAGGCAATGACTGAGACCTTTCGGACTAACGAAGGCGTGGAGGTGTCACGGATTCAGCTCATTTGCAAGCAACGCCCCCCCTAGCACCCCTGGGATAGCTAATCCCTGAATCCGTGGCGCCGGAATGCCGCAGTGGCCGGAAGAGCCGGGGCACGTACGCCGCCCGGCCGTAACAAGCCACTCACTCAGCCGGTCCTCCGCCAGGCTGTCGCGCATCTCCTCACAGGCAATGGCAGAGGCCTTTCGGACTAACGAAGGCGTGGAGGTGTCACGGATTCAGCTCATTTGCAAGCCCCCCCAGCACCCCTCTTCCCTGCCCCTATCGTCCGTCTTGATTATTCCTTCAACTCATCAGCCGCTTTCGGCGGGTAAAGCCCAGGATATTTCAGAGTCCTGTTTTCGATAGCCCCCGTTGCCTTGAGCACGGATTTGGCGGGCGCACCAGAGCCGGCATAATAATCGCGGATACCCAGAACCAGCGAGACCCCCAGATCCCGTACATCGTCCGGCGCAATCCACCGCGGCGCGTAACCCGCCCTGCCATAGGTCATTTCCAGGGTCATCGCCAGCACCCGGTCCTGGTAATTGCACCACCACCAGCTCTCCGGATAGGTCTTGGTCGCAAAACTTCCGCCGCCGTCATCCGGAACAGGTTCGATCATGTCCGCACCATAATGTGTCGCCACAGTGCCGATAAAACGAAGCTGCTGCTCCCATAAGGAAGTCTCGACGGCGGAATATCCCAGGGACACCGGCCCGAAATGGGGATAGAAAAAGGCGCGGATATCAGGTTCGCTGTTGGACGCATGCAGATTGAGCGCCATGGAGACAGGCGGTCCGCCGTCACTCATCAGATCTGTTGCATAACGATGGATAACCGCCACTTCCGGCGGCACATCCCCGGTAAGATCGAGGGGATTGTTGATGTCGAACGTCCACGACATCTCAAGATTTTCCGATTTGGGGGTAGAACGGTAATTGCCCGCTATTACCCCGTCAACGTTCTGCATCGGGAAGATGTAAAACTCGTACCCGGACAACAGTTCGGATGCCTCACCGGTTCCCGACAAAAGCTTGGCGATCAACCCTTCGATCAGAAACGAGGGGGATGTTTCCGCCGGATGGGTACGGCCATGCATCATGATCCTCGTTTTCCCCGACACGGGAACAGTGGGATCGGTGATCTTGATTACATACAGGGGTTTGCCCTGTTGGGAATAGCCGGAGATCCGGATATCCACGTAGGGATTGCCCTCGATGGTTTTCAGGTAGTTTTGCAGGTCGGTGAATGTGTAGGGGTAGAACCGGGCCAGCCAGACCGTGGCGTGATCGAACCGCTTTGTAACGATCAGCTCATCATTCGCGTTCTGGGTCACCTCGCTTTCGCTAAAGCGGAGCCACTCCTTCTGATCATAGGAATATACCGGCAGATAGTAATAGGGCCAGCCGGAGTTTTTCAGGGTGATCTTTGTCGGGGCATCCTGCACCGTGTTCTCCATCATTACGTACCACCAACTGCGCCATGAAGCCGGAAGCGTGGGATCATTATTGTCGTCCGCCAGGGACAGCTCCCACTCCGTATCGGCAATCTTCACGACATTGCCGATGCTTCCGGATTCAAAGGAGCGGGACACCGTTGTCGCACGGCCCACGTCACCACAACCGGCCAATGAAACGGTTACAAGCATCAACAGGGCTATCCATACGTCCCAGCTTCGATCCATTTGATTATCCTTTTGCCTTATGCTGTTGCCATCTCCCGCAATTTGCAGACGGTATTCCAGTTGCGATCAGTCATGGGGACACCAAGCAGCCTTTCGCTGCCGGAGGCAAGCCGGGATCTTCCGACACCTTCCGGCGCGTGCAGATAGAAGATTCTGCCGATCAGCCGGAACCGTTCACTATCTTTCTTCAGGTATTCCAGCTTTGCCAGGTCAGGCGCCTGGGGCGTGGACGCAAGAAATCCAATGTGGAGTGAATCAGGGGTTGATTCCGCTTCGGGAAATGGGTTGCTTCGCATCGCCGATTCAAGATCGGACAGGGTAATGACGAGTATATGCGGCTCGAAACCGAACCGTTTCCTTATTTCCATCCCGATCTTTTCGGACAGATTCGCGGTATCCGTGTGCCGATACCGGAATATGACGTTGCCGCTTTGGATATAGGTTTTGACGCCCTCTGCCCCCAATTCCTCAAAAACGGCAGCAAGCTGCTTCATGGGCAGTAGATTCTTTCCACCCACGTTGATACCTCTTAGAAGAGCTATGCACGTATCCGTCCGTACTGGCGGGGTCATTGTTTCCTCCCTCTTGCCACCCCTGCTTAAATAATTATGGCGTTGGTCAACGGGGCTGAGACTGCTGGAATTTTCTCTTTCTTCCTTCGTTACTCCGCCAGACTCCTCCGGCAACAACTCCTCGGTTTTTTTCGGCTTTCCGCGCCATGACTGCTGACAGTTTCTTGAACAACAACCTTGACAGTGCGCATGATATGCGCATAATATACTCACAGGAGGTGCGCTATGCAAAAAGCCCGAATTAATATCACCCTTGACGCTGATCTAATTGATTTTATCAAGGAGTATGCAGAAAGCCAGAGAACAACAGTTTCGGAGGTTTTTACTCAATTTGCTTTGAAATTAAAGCGTCTCAAGGAGAACGACCCGACTGAAATAATTCTTGGCGACTCCGATTTTACAGATTCGCTTCTTGAAACAATTACACGGATCAAATCTGGAACTGTCAAATGGCAAAGCTACGACGAGGTTTTTAAATGAAACTTGTTTTCAGCGATGATTTCGGTGCTTCCCTTAAAAAACATAGTGCAATAAAGGAAGCCGTCCGAAAAAAAGTTGACATGATCGTTGCCAGTCCTGTGTCTTTGGGTGAACCACTTAAAGGAAACTTTCGCGGCTACTATAGTTGTGCTGTTCGGCGTAATTTTCTGATCATTTATCTCTATTGCTCTATTTGCCGGAAAAAGGGGGACGATGCCATAGTTCTCTGCGCCGACTGCCAGCAATGTCCTGACGACACACTCAAATTTATTGCCCTCGGCCCCCATGATAAGGCTTATTGGGGGTAATTATTCTCTTTCTTGGTTCAACGCGTTAGGGATGGTCCTTTTGTCTGGTTTTGTGATTGCAGCTTTTTTCGGATAATAGTAATTCCGTAAATTATTCCGAATATACCCATGAATCGCAGAAATCCAACCAATCCCACTAGTTCCCTTGAATGTCCTGGACTAAAGGTAAAGCTTACGGCATATAAGAGCACGCAGATAACAAGCACGGTCCACTTAGGAGTGCGCTTTGCAAGAAAAGATAATAAAGCAGCCATTAAAAAACATAGGCTGATGAATACCACTAGTGCTACCACACCATATGAATCCATATAATTTTACCTCACACTTTATTTATTATTTTTTATCGAATGGGAAAGTCCCCATTACGACACCTCCGTTAGGTTGGAGTGTCTACATTACTGGGGGAACATTCGTTCACCGCTCCACCGGCCTGGTTATACGTTAATTCATTCCGAAGGCAGCATCGACTCCGCGCTTCAAGTTCTCGTTGACTTTATGATTCGGCGAGGGCCACTTATTTCGGTATTCTTTTGCTTCTCTTATTGATTGAATCATCTCTTGCCGTATTGGTGCGTACGACTTCTGATGTACCTGGACACCAAGAGAAGAAACATGAACATCAATCAGGTTTTCGAGAAGTTCTTCAGCCTTTTCCTTCTGATTTGCCTTTAGTATTTCTGCTGTTTTTATGCATGTACGAAGGCTTGTCTGACTGCTTAACATTTCGAGCAACAGTAATGAATCTGTTGTTTTTGTGCAGCCAACCCAGTAACCCGCTAGCGCAAAAGCGCACATCCCGATCACACTGATACTGATTACCAGCCATGTTTTTTTCATTTTTTATCCTTCATATAACGGTGGGGAGTTGGCCGGGGAGGTTTTTCCCCGGTCAAACTGCCTTATTTAGTCCCGCATTTCTCCATCATGGAAGAGATTAATAAAGGGGACAGGCTACTTTTCTAGCATCATTCTGCTTGGTAAACCGTGCGCTTTGACCGTGACGTTCTTGCCGCTTTCAAGGCCACGGGGAAGGGCTGGCAGACCCGTATGAATGACGCACGCTTAAGTCATCTCCATTTACCCGCCAGAACGCCTTAAGCCTGACCGACCAGTTCTTTGGGCCGGTCTTGGCGCAAGTTGAACGCCTCGTTTTCATTCGACATATTTAAGTTTGTCACGTATTCACTTCTAAATCCTTTGCCTCTCACTGTCTTGGAGAAACAAGCCGAAAGCCCATTTGATCGAAGTTGTTGAAGCTTGGCAAATGGGCGCTACGGCTCGCCGCTGACACAAAAGCCGGGAGCGTCGACCAGCTTCCATTCCGAAGCACTCTGAACGAGCCCGACGATGGCCCTTGAGGGTTGTCCTTCGGGCTGCTGGCGTAGTAGTCCTCGCCGTACCAGTCAGCGGTCCACTGTCTTACATTCCCCATCATATCATACAGACCGAAGGCATTTGGCTTAAAGCTCCCAACGGGAGCAGTTACGGCGTAACCGTCGCTACAGTTGTGGTGCTCCCTTGTAAAATCAAAAGCTCGTTTCGATGTAAGGTCGTAGACATTGGCATAGCCGCAGGCATCGTCCTTGCCATTGCCCCAGTAGTTCCTCGTGGTAGTGCCGCCACGAGCGGCATACTCCCATTCAGCCTCGGTGGGCAATCTGTATGTCTTGCCGCTCTGTTGAGACAGCCACTGGGCAAACTCAAATGCATCGTTCCAGCTCACGTTCACTACCGGCTGGTTGTCGTCGTTCAAGCTGTAGCCTTTGTAGTCGCCGCTGTTATGCCCTGTTTTGAATCTGCGGTACTGGGCATTGGGGACAGTGTATTTTCCAATGCTAAAGTCGCTGACACAGACCTCATGCACTGGTTTTTCACGCATGCTGCCATCTCCAAATGTGTCTCCCATCAAGTAACAGCCACCCTTGACTGCAACGAACTCCATGCCGGTGGAAGGGTCAGTAAAACTTTGAGACAAATTTGCTTTCTCTACAGCCAAGATTTTCGGCGTGTACACACACAACATAACCAGCATTGCTGCTGTCAAAATCATGTTCATTCTGCCCACTCCTTTCTATTGCATGTTCAACGTCGTGGGGGCGGAGCGGCGGAGCAAAGCGGAGACCGTCTGCCGCCGCCTTGTTAGGCTTTTATTGACGACTAGGAAAAGCTATTAATTGCATACCCGCAAGCCTTTAACTCTTTAGCTACTTCATTCTTCCATGCGCCGAATTGATCTAGAGTGACATACACAACACCGCTAATATCATTTGGTGTTTCTATGTCACCTTTTACCAGTGAGCATACGTTTTCTCTACCTAGCTTTGCCATAAGATAGCCATGTTCAAAAACTACATTTTGACGTGCTCTGTTTTTAGGAGGAATATTCGATTCATGAGCTCCACGACCATGATCACAAGCCGTATAGAGCACAAGGGCAAAATCTGCGTCATTTGAATAGTGCTCTATTTTTTCAATTATGGTCATACCAGCGCTAGCTTGTTCGTGCAAAATAATGGCTTCTAAACCGAGCTTTTCTATAAAACGACTGACCTCTTGCTTTACCTCATTATCACGACCATGTACGATAAAAACTTTTCGCTTGTTTCTTGCGACAACCTTAGGTTGGCTCGGAACCATATTTGGGAATGAGATGGTTGGCGAAGGCTGATGAATAGGTTGCCCAAACTCAAGAGCATCAAGGATTGGAGTAAACTCTTCTGATATATAGGTTCGTCGCTCGGCATAGGTTCCAAACTTCTGCTTGATGAATCCCCAGAAAGTATCGAGGTTGCGATGTTGTTTTAACCATTGTGGTAATAAAGGAGAGATATTCGAATTGCTTAATAATTCGTGGCGCAAAATTTCAAACTCCCTAGAATCAGTAGCTAGTCCCGTTGCCCTCGAAGTCAATAGGTTTACCAGGTAGCTTACCTTATCGAAATCATTCTCCAAAAATTCAATGCTCAAATTTCAACTCCTTTCCTAATTACAACGTTGTTGAAAGCCTAACTCATTCTTGTTATCAAGCCCATCTACATCTATATAGTTTCCCTCTCTGTACCTTCGAATCCTGCTTCCACCGACCGAGCCCGGAAGACAAAAAGGCCCCGTATTCCCAAACCAGGAACGCGAGGCCTTCAGATTTTCCCACCCTTTGACTCATAATCACGCATATCACCCCTCCAAAGACGGCACATCACAAATACATGTCCTTGAAGTAGCAAAAGTGGACTCTAATGTCAAACATAAGTAACTGTTTTTACAAAATTTTATGAAATTTATTCATTAGTACCAACAAATAGATAGGATGTGCGAAGGAATACGTCAGGTAGTGGCTACTCGCTTGCCCCGCCGCAACCATATCAACACCACATTGGCAACCGTGAATAGGGTCCCCCGCAAACAGGCGTTGCCCTCTGTTGTTTACGCGTCAGATTATGGTATACTAATTTAATTCAAGGGAAAAGCAGCCAACCCGCCGGCTGGCGGTTTCCACGGAGGCTGCTGTCTGTTCTTGGTTTAGTCCATCATCGGACGGTCTGTAACCGTGTGACACCACCGAGGCGGTTTGATACTCTGAACAAAAAAGGGAGGGTCAGGTCATGAAACGATTGGTTGGAGTTGGCGTATTCTTTGTACTGTACATCTTGGTAGCCTCATTGTGGGTCAGTCCGGCAGCAGCAATCAACCATAAGGTCAAGGTAACGAATACCACCAACTTGATATGCTACGTACGGCTCTATTATGGAGTGAAGGATATGTTTGGAGAGAGGCATGAGAAGGGGCATCAGTTCTATGCGAATCAGCCTAATGTGAGCGTTACCTTTGAAACAGGTGCGAAATGCCCTGCCGAATTACAGGTCGCGTGCCAGGGAGGGCTCAATGAATACCTCTGTTTTGATGGGCGCAAGGTATCGGGCGAAGGCAAGTGCGCCCTTTCCTGTTGGGGCTCGGACTGGTTTATTCGTGACGACGGGAAGGGTGGAGCCAAGGTGACCAAAGAGTAAGAGCACTCACTGGGTCAGGCTTAGTGGGCATTCGCTTTCCCCGCCGCAACCATATCAACACCACATTGGCGACCGTGAACAACAGCGCCCCTGCCAGGGCGAGCCCGGCACCCGGCTCGCGGTGGATCTCGATCTGGGCGATCTTTGTGGGGAACGGCTGCACCTGTTTGAGATAGACGCCGAAGCCGTTGTAGAAATAGGGATGATTGGGGCTGAATCCCGCCGTAACCGCTCCCGACGCTGTCGTGTGCCGCAGGGTCCCGCTGTAGTCCAGCGGCATCCCCATCGGCCCGTTAGTCACATCGAGCCGCACCAGTTCCACCCTGGACCCGTCCGGGAAGTTGAACCACCCCCCTTCCGCAAGCGGACCGCCCTCCTTGAATCCGCCATAGGCGCTGACGAGATGCGCCAGTACGATGAAGAGAAAACCGAGGTGCATCACCTGCGGGGCGATCCTGACCAGGAAGCTCCCCTTCTGCCATTTCGCCTTCAACGATTCCACGCTGCACAGCACCGTATTGAGGGCAAGCAGGGCTAGGATTCCGACCGTGATCCAGAGCCACCAGGTCTCTGCCGGCGGGGCCTGGGTCAGCCAGACAAACAGGGGGACATCGTTGATCGCCGAACCCTTTCGGCTGATAAACGAGCCGATCCCCAGAAAGAGCGTAACCCCGGCTATCAGCCAGATACCGAGGTCGAGGGAGGTAAGGATAGCGTAGAGCTTCTTCATGGCCAAGAGGTCTCCATGCGCATCAGAAACTGTGCGAACTCTTCATCAGCATGCTGACGCCGAGGTAGGTGAACAGGGCGATCCCGAAGCCGATGATCCCGGCCCAGGCAACGAGACGGTCCGCGGTGGGGCCTTTCAGGCGCAGGTGAAGCCAGAGCGCGTAATAGAGCCAGAGGATCGAGGTCCACAACTCCTTCGGCGTCCAGAGCCAGTAGGTCCCCCAGGCATAATAGCCCCAGATCCCGCCGGAAACCATGGAGGCGGAGAAGAACGACCAGCCGATCAGCACGGCCTTGTACTGCAGGTCAGGAAGCGCCTTCTCGCCATTGCTGAGATAGAAGCCGCCCAGGATCGCCCCGATACCGAAGAGGGCATAGGCAAAGAAGGCCAAGGCCACATGCAGTTCGAACCAGAGGGTGTTGAGGACCGGCGGGAGCGGCATGTTCATGGCCGGGAACGGCAGGGCAAGGAGGGCGAACAGGGCTGCCAGCGCCCCTATCCCCCAGGAGATCGTGGAGTCCCGTTTTACCCCTTTGGCAAAGAGGAACGGCACCCCCATGAGGGCGATGGAGGCGGAGAAGAATGCCAGGGTGTCGTGGGGGCCGATGAGCGGGAGGCGGCCGAGGGCCGCGCCACGCAGCCCGAGGTGAACGAGTTCCGCGCAAAGGGCCGCAAGGAAGAGAGGGCGGGCGAACGAGCCGAACAGGTAGAGGCCGGCGGATGTGACGAGAAGCCATTTCATGGCTGAAAACCCGGCCTAGCCGCCCGGCTGGCCGAAGGCCTCCAGGATCTCGCGCCGCGCCGCGCCAACGGTCAAAGGCACCCGCTTGAACGGCAGCTTGTCGTTGACCTTCAACTGGTGGATGAGCTCGGCGATATAGGGGAGACGGAGCTTGACCCCGGCCAGGTCGTCCGGCGCGCCAAAGACCTCCTCGGGCGTGCCGCTGCGCACCAGGGCGCCCTTGCTGAGGATGTGCAGGCGGGTAAGAAAGACCGGGACCAGATCGACGCTGTGGGTGGCCATGACGATGGTCACGCCGCCGTCCCGGTTGAGGCGGGTCAACAGCTCCATCATGCGGTATTCGCCCATGGGGTCGAGGCCGGCCGTGGGTTCGTCCAGGAGCAGGATCTCGTGCCCCATGGCCAGGAGTCCGGCAATGCAGACCCGCTTCTTCTGCCCGTAACTGAGGTTGTGGATGTCCTTGGCCGCCAGGTCGGCCATCTCCACCGCCTCCAAGGCCTCGTTGACCCGCTCCTTGACCTTGTCCTCATCAAACCCCATGTTGCGGGGACCGAAGGCCACGTCCTCGTAGACCGAATGGGCAAAGAGCTGGTCGTCCGGGTTCTGGAACACCAGCCCCACCTTGCCGTAGATCTGGCGGGGGGAGAGCCGGCGGATGTCGTCCCCGTCCAGGAGCACGGAGCCGGAGTACTCCTTGGCCATGCCGTCCAGCACGTTGAGCAGGGTGGTCTTGCCCGAGCCGTTGGAGCCGAGGATGCCGCAGAACTCGCCCCGGAGCACGTCCAGGTGGATGCCGGACAGGGCAACGGTGTCGTCGGGATAGCGGAAGGATTCGATCCGTGCGGAAAGGCGGGGGACTGACATGGCTAGTTTTGCAGCTTCCAGGCAACGGACGCTGCCAAGGCAAAGACCAGCAGGCCAGCGAGCTGGACAGCCGGCGGGCGCGAACCGCGCAGGAGCGGCAGGGAGCCGTCGTAACCGCGCTGGGCCATGGCAACGGTCATGGCCTGGCTGCTGTCGAAGGCGCGGATGGTCAGCATCCCGGCCATGGCGCCGAACGACTTGAGGCCGCGACGGAAACCGCAGTAGCCGAGCCGGTTCTTCTGGGCCGTGTAGACCGTGCCGGCATCATCGTACAGCATGAACAGGGCGCGCCAGGCGAACAGGGCCACCTCCACCAGTCCGGCCGGCACCCGCAGCCAGGCCAGGGCCGCCATGGTCTCGGTGAAGGACATCACCTGGCTGAGCAGGAGCGCCACGGATACGGCGCCCAGGATGCGGGAGGCGATGATCGCCCCCTCCCGAAGCCCCTCGCCGTGGGCCGAAACTGTGTACCCGAAGGCATCCAGCAGCACGACCGGCTGCCCAGGGCCCATGAACACCTTGAGACAGAGGATGACCGCGATGATGAAGAACGGATGCAGCATGCGCAGCAGCAGGACCCGCGGCCGCATGCCGACCAAAAGCGCCACCGGCAGGCAGATGGCGGCCATCTGCAAGGGGAAGGAGCAACCGCGGGAGCTGACCACCAGGGCCAGCATCAGCGCCGCCGCCAGCAGCCTGACGCGCGGGTCCACGGCCGCAACCGCGGCATGCTCCGTACGTTTATGGTAAAGATGATGCCTCATGGATACTTCCGTTATCCGGGTAATTACAAACACAACCAAAAGCGGTTTCTCACAGAGCTCACAAAGCTCACGGAGAAAGACTAAATCAACAAAAATCTATTTTCTTGAATCACCTTGTGGGTGAAAGCCTTGTTACCGTAATAGGTTGAATTTCTCTGTGAACTCTGTGTCCTCTGTGGCAAATGCTTTTTCCAGAATAAGCCCTTCTCTGTGCCTCGCTTAAAAGCGCCTACTTTTGGCTGTGAGCTTGAGAGAACGCCTTTGATTTTCGCGATTCCTCTGCATCTCTCTGGCGGATGCTTGGTTAGGAGTCAGCCTTACCCACCATCCCCGTAATCACCTGCTCCGCCGCCGAATAGGGGTCGATGCTGCCGGTCCCCATGCCGTCCACCACCCTGGCCAGGGTGTTGTCCCTGCCCATGAAGGCCAGGGCCCGCTTGAACAGGCTGTCCCGCAGGATGTCCACGAAATGGCGCTCGTTGCGCTCCTTCAGGAACGTGTCGATGGCGCCGCTGGAAAAGAGATAGTCGCGGTGGGCCAGGATTTCGGTCGTCAGTTCCTCGACCCCGGTGCCGCGCTGAGCCTCGGTCTTCAGGACCTGGGGGCTCCAGATCTCTTCCGGGGCGTGGCGCATCTCCAGCATGGTGACCAGCTCGCGGGCGGTCCGGTCGGCGCCGTCGCGATCGGCCTTGTTGACCACGAAGATGTCGCCGATCTCCAGGATGCCGGCCTTGATGGCCTGGATGTCGTCACCCAGCCCCGGCACCATGACCACGCAGGTGGTATGGGCGGTCTTGACGATATCCACCTCGTCCTGGCCGACGCCCACGGTCTCGATGATGACGATGTCCATGCCCAGGGCATCCATGACCAGGGCCACGTCAGAGGTGGAACGGGAGAGTCCCCCCAGGGCGCCGCGCGTGGCCAGGCTGCGGATGAAGACCCCTTCGTCGCAGGAGTGCCGGTTCATACGGATGCGGTCACCCAGGATGGCGCCGCCGGTAAAGGGGCTGGTGGGGTCGATGGCCACTACCCCGACCTTTTTCCCCCTGGCGCGAAACGAGGCGGTCACCTGGTCCACCAGGGTGGACTTGCCCGCGCCGGGCGGGCCGGTGATGCCAATGATGTAGGCATTGCCCGTGCGGGGATAGAGCTGTTTCAACTCGTCTATCGCCTGTGGGCGGTTATCGTCGATGTCGCGCATCAGCCGCGCGGCGGCGCGGATATCGCCGTTCAAGACCTGTTCTGCAAGGGACATGGGATGTTCCGTTTCAAAGGGAGTAATGCCAGCAGAGTTGTGGTTATACCATGGCCGGTGCATGAATACAATCATGGCTGTAGCGGTTCGCCACAGTACTTTTGCACAGCAGGCCCGCAATGATGAATTTTCGTATCCGGCCATGTTTTGTGCTTGCAAAACCGCTTCATCATCCCTAGAATCCCGGCCAATTACTGCTTTCTCCGAGTCGTGGCGCCTACCAGGGAAAAATCCTCATGGCGTGCGACCTGCGGGTGTCGCCGGAAACAGCGTCACCCTCCTTCAGTGAGTTGGAAGTCATTTTCCGCGCAGTCCCGGCAGAAAATGACTTCGTGAACGAACTATCCTGTTTATCAGGACCAGAAAAGGGGAACATGCATCCGCGGACCATCGACAATGGCCCGCATGTGCCCCTTTTCCACCCGGAGGAGGGGCTTTTGTTTGTGTAACTTCAGCGAGGTGCATCATGGTCAAGCTTGTCGCTGCCCCCATCAATCCCGCGGATGCCTACGACTCCATTTGCACGGCCTGTTCCGGTTCCGCCGTGTTTCACTACGCGATCGTCAAGGAGTCGGCCGGCTCGGGCAAATCCACCGCGGCTATCGAGTACAGCTCCCAGGGAGACACGATTCCGGAACTGGAAGGCATTGCCGAAGAGCTCACACACCGCTGGAATCTTGAGGATGTCCTGCTGATCAGGCGGACCGGCTGCCTCGCCGTCGGTGAGATCATCTCCCTGGTAGCCGCCAGTTCTCCCAACAGCGAGGACGCCTTCGAGGCATGCAAATTCGGGATCGGTCGCCTGAAAAAGATGACAACCATTCACAAGGCCGAAAGGTTTGCCGATCTCGGTTGAGTTTCACACGTCAACAGAAGGGGGGGGATGTATGAAACGACTGACCTGCATCAGACTGGCCCTGGTGGCACTCTGCTGGCTCTGTACGACCACGGCGCATGCGGAAAAGGGATTTATCCTGCTGGCCAGCACCATTGGCCCCATCGACGCGGGGATTGTTGGGGCGCTCGAAGAGGGCTTTGAAAAGGAGACCGGCATTCGCGTGCGACATGTGGGGGCCGGAACCGGCGAGGCCCTGAAGATAGCGGAAAAGGGGAACGTGGACCTGGTACTGGCGCATGCCCGCTCACTGGAGGAAAAATTCGTTGCCGCCGGATTCGGCACGGAGCGGGTTCCGCTCATGTACAACGATTTCGTCATCGTCGGCCCGTCCGGCGACCCGGCAAGGATTCGCGGCATGAAATCCGCAACCGCGGCGCTCGGGAGGATTGCGGAAAAAGCGGCGCCCTTTATCAGCCGCGGCGACAAGTCCGGGACCCATGTGGCGGAGATGGGGTTGTGGAACAAGGCGGGGCTGAAACCTGCCGGCGCATGGTACAGGGTCTATGAAAAGGGCAACGAGGGCAATGTCCCTACACTGCGCTACACCGGGAGCGTCCAGGCATACACGCTGATCGACCGCGCCACCTATCTGGCGGTGAAAAAGGGACTGGCGTTGGATATCCTGGTGGAGGGTGACGAAGCCCTGTTGAACCGGATGTCCGTAATACCGGTCAGCCAAAAGCGGTTTCCCCGGGTCAACCACGAGGATGTTGCCCTGTTCGTGAAGTGGCTGACAGCGCCATCCAAGGGGCAGAAAATTATCTCCGAATTCGGCAGGGAGCAGTTCGGCGCCCCCCCGTTTTTCCCGGATTCACGAGAATGGAATCAGCAGCACAAACATTGATCCTACAAACGGCAGTTACACCGCAGAGGACGCAGAGGTTCGCAGAGAAAACAAGACGTAAGTTAATAGGTGCTATCACCGGAATAGTGAAACGTATTTGAGTCTTAACCATTTGATTTACTCCGCGGCCCTCTGCGTCCTCTGCGGTAAGCGCTTGTTTTAGGTTAATAGTTAATTACAGGAGGAAGCCATGAAGACACTTACCCGGATTACGACACTTGCTGTCACACTTGCCATGCTCGTTTGGGGAACGGCGGCCCTGGCCGCATCGAAGTCCATCATCCTGGCCACCACCACCAGCACCCAGGACTCCGGACTGCTGGACATGCTCATACCGGTTTTTGAGAAGGAGAGCGGCTACCAGGTCAAGACCATCGCTGTCGGCTCCGGCATGGCCATGAAGATGGGAGAAAAGGGGGAAGCCGACGTGCTGCTGGTGCACTCTCCCGAGGCCGAGAAAAAGTTCATGGCCGGTGGTTTCGGGACGACACGCCGCCTGGTCATGCATAACGACTTCATCATCGTCGGCCCGGCCGCCGACCCGGACAGGATCAAGGGTCTCGGTGCCGCCGACGCCATGAAACGCATCGCCCAGGGCACCGGCCTGTTCATGTCGCGGGGCGACAACTCGGGCACCCATGCCAAGGAAAAGGGCCTTTGGAAGGCGGTCGGCATCAAGCCGGACGGGCAGAAATGGTATCAGCAAACCGGCCTGGGCATGGGGCAGACGTTGAATGTGGCCGCGGAGAAAAGGGGGTACACCCTGACCGACCGGGCCACCTACCTCGCCCTTAAAAAGAATCTCGGCCTGAGCATCCTGGTGGAGGGCGACGGCAAGCTGCTCAACGTCTACCACGTGATCGAACTCAACACGACCAAATGGCCCAGGGTGAACAGCGTCGGGGGCAAGGCCTTCGCCGACTTCATGGTTGCGAAAAAGACCCAGGAGCTGATCGGCCGCTTTGGGGTGGACAAGTTCGGCGGCCCGCTGTTCTTCCCGGACGCAGGCAAGAACCCGGCCAGCCTCGGGCTCTGATGGACCTGATTCTCGATGGCATACGGGAAGCGCTGCACCTTATCGCCACCCTTGACAGCGAGGTCATGGCGGTAACCCTCCTTTCCCTCAAGGTGTCGTGCAGCGCAACCCTGATCAGCCTGTTTCTGGGCATCCCATCCGGCACCGTCCTGGCCCTGGCCGATTTCCCCGGCCGGCGTTTGGTGATCAGCATGGTCAACACCGGCATGGGGCTGCCGCCGGTGGTGGTCGGGCTGTTCGTGACCATCTTCCTCTGGCGCAACGGCCCGTTCGGGTTCATGGAGATCCTCTATACGCCGACCGCCATGGTTATTGCCCAGGCGGTCATCGCCACCCCCATCGTGGCCGGCATCACCATCGCTTCGATCCAGAACCTGCCGGCCAACCTCAAGTTGCAGGTGCTGGCCCTGGGCGCCACCCGCGTCCAGATGGTCTGGATACTGGTGCGCGAGGCGCGGCTGCCGCTCCTGGCCGGGGTTATGGCCGGGTTCGGCGGGGTAATATCCGAGGTGGGGGCCTCCATCATGGTTGGGGGCAACATCAAGGGGCAGACCAGGGTGCTGACCACGGCCACGGTCATGGAGACCAGCATGGGGAACTTCGACACGGCCATCGCCCTGTCGTTGATCCTGCTGGCCCTGGCTTTCGGGGTCAATTACCTGCTGACCGTGATCCAGCAGAGGGAGCGGCCGCGATGACACCACACGGGACACTGCTTGAGGTTGAGGGTTTGAAGCTGCACCGAGGCGGGGTGCAGGTGCTGGACATCCCCTCGTTCCGCGTCGGCGCGGAGGAGAAGGTGGCCGTGATCGGGCCGAACGGGGCCGGAAAGTCCAGCCTGCTCCTGGGGCTGGCCTGCCTGATCGGGCATAGGGCGGGAAGGATCGTCTTCAAGGGGGAGGAGGTCAGGCCGGGCCAGGAGATCGCCTTCCGCAGAAGGATCGCCATGGTTTTCCAGGAGCCGCTGCTGTTTGACACCACCGTGCTGGACAACGTGGCCGAAGGGCTGCGCATCCGCAGCATCGGGCGCGGCGAGGCCCGGGAGCGGGCCAGGGAAAGCCTTGCCCTGCTGGGGATAAGCCACCTGGGCGGCCGCTCGGCACACAAGCTGTCCGGCGGGGAGGCGCAGCGGGTCAACCTGGCGCGGGCCTTTGCCGTCAGGCCGGAACTGATCCTCATGGACGAGCCGTTCTCCAGCCTCGACCTGCCGACCCGGATCGTCCTGGCCGAGGACCTGGGGCGCATCCTGCATGAGTCGGGCACGGCGGCCATCATTGCGACCCACGACCGCATCGAGGCGCTGCGGGTGGTTGACCGGCTGGTGGTCATGGACAGCGGCATGGTGGTTCAGGAAGGGAAACCAAAGGATGTCATCGCGGACCCGATAAACGCATTTGTGGCGGCGTTCCGCAGAACGAGCTCCTCCGCGCTGGGCGAGGATAAATAGGCACGTCATTGCATCCGCAGTTCCACCCCCCACGGCACCGGCCTTTCCCCCTCCGCCGTCAACACCCACAAGGTTGGAAACTCCATCTCCTCCGGGGCCGGGCCGATGCCGTCGGTCAGGTAGATCACCGCAGCAGGCAGGGGGTGCATGCTCTTCGCGTACTCGAACACCGGGGCTAGGTCGGTGAAGCCGCCGCCGTCGTAGCGCGCCGCAACGCAGGCCGCGCTGGTGAACACCTCGACCCTCTGGATGCGGCTGTTGGCGTACAGCACGGTGATCCGGGCGTCACGGCCCCGGGCGATCTGCACCAACTCCCGGGCAAATGCTTCCCGCAACTCCACGATGTCGGTGGAATCGCTCACGTCGATCCCCACCAGCAGGTTCAGGCGTCGCCGCTTGCGGATACCGGGGGTGATGTGGTCGAAGCGGCGATGCTCCCGCATCCAGGTGGTCTGGCGGCCAACCCTGCCGGCGGTGGCCACGAACTGGCGCAATACCTGTCTCCACGGGATGGCGGATGGCTGCAGCAACCCCTCCACCACCCCCCTGATGTCTCCCGGCACCTCGCCGTCGCTCCCCCGCAGGCTGTCGCGGGTGATGGAGCGCAGCATCTCCTCGGCCAGGGGGAGCGGCGTGCTGTCCGCCGCGTCCCAGATCGTGTGGTCATCCAGCGTTGCCGCGTCCCTGATATCGGCCCGCCCCTGCCCGGCCGCCCCTTGTTCGTCCCGCTCCCCGTCGCCATAGCCGCTTCCGTCCAGATTGCCCGTATCAAAGGGGGGGACCAGCAGGTCGTAATACTCCTCGGCCGCCAGCCCCGGCTCCAGGCCAAACTGTTCCGGCCCGAGGCTGTCGTGCGGCAGGCCAATGATGGAGGGATTGATGGCCAGGTCGCAGGCAGCATCCCAGTCGTGGCTGTTACGCCCCTTGCGCCGCAGCGGATGCAGGTGCAGGAGATGCTTGACCAGATGTTCGAGAAACGCCTGGCGCTCCTCGGCGGTGTAGTGTTCAAACCGGGTGGGATTGATGGAGAGGGTCGGCACGCCGTCGCGGATGGTTACCCCGGCGGCACGGTCGGATGTGCCGTTCACCTCGCGGCGCAGGTTGAGCAGGAAGTGGCCGTAGAAGGGTTTTTCCCGCAACAGGCGGATGATGGTGTTTTCAAGACTGTTCATGATGTTTTGTTAAACCATTACCGCAGAGGACGCGGAGGAACGCAGAGGAAAATCGAAAGGGTAGTATTCAATAACGTTTCACCTTTCGGGTGATAAGACTTTTTCCAGAAACAAAGTGTTTTTCTCTGCGTACTCTGCGTCCTCTGCGGTGAGAGTAGTTGGGTGGAAATTCAAACCGCTGTCCCCGTATACCGCTGCCCGCCCGCATAGACCTCCTGCACGTCGCCCTCCATGATGGCCCGTTCGAGCAGCGTGGCTGCCGCTTGCCCCACATTTCCGACCACCTGGAAATCGGCGCGCTTGCCCGTTTCCAGGGAACCGCACGATGCGCTTATTCCCAGCGCCCCGGCTGCGCCGGTGGTAGCCATGGCAAACAGTTCCGGCGGTGACACGTCGTGGGCAAAGTTCGCCAGGACAAACCGCATCTCCTCCCACAGGGAAAGGGAGTCGTTGCTGGCCAGGGAGTCGGTGCCCAGGGCCAGCGGGATGCCCAGCTTCTTCAGCAGGCCGATGGGCGGTCGCCCCACGTCGAGCCGCTGGTTGCTGCGAGGGCAGAGCACCACATGAACGCCACGTTTCTTGAGGATCTCGGAGTCGTTGAGGGTCACATGGACGCAATGCACGGCCAGGGTGGCGGGGGTCAGCAGGCCGGACCGGTCCAGGAGTTCCGTTGAGGTGCAGTGGCGGGGCGGGGTCAGGTAGCGCTCCCACCCCACAAAGGGATACAGCTCTTCGGCCAGCGGGCCGGCAGAATCGGAGATGAACTCGCCTTCTGCCAGGGATTCGGAGACGTGGACAGCCAGCGGCAGGCGCCGGGGAAACGCCGCGTCGCGGATCAGCACCAGGTTCTCTTCGGCAATGGTATAGGGGGCATGGGGCGACAGGCCGGGGAGGAGCGGGCCGTCACCGGGCGCGTCACAGGCCGCCAGCGCCAGATCCAGCATGGGCCGGAACCGGGCAGGGTCGTGACCGAGCAGCTCGAAAAAGAGCCGGCCGGCCAGGGGCGACGAGCGGTACAACGGGGCCAGGGCCGGATCGCAGACGATCTCCCCGACGGCCGTGGTGCCGGATTCCAGGCACATGCGTATCCCCTCGCGCACCGACGCCCTATAATCGTCGCCGGTCAGCCCGCGCTTGATCTTGACCAGCTGGATCACCCAGTCCACGAAGCGGCGCGGGTTGTATTCCACATGGGTACGCAGGCGCCAGGAGGGGAAATGGGTCAGTTCCAGGTGGGTATGGGCATTGACCAACCCCGGCATGATAGCGCATCCGGGGTACTCGACAACCGAGGCGCCGGAATGGTCGCGCTTCAGGGCGTCAGGCTGCCCGACGGCAATGATGATGCCGTCCCGCACCGCCAGCGCCCCTCCGGAAATCGGCTGGCCAGAGGGGGACAGGAGCCAGGATGCGCTATGGATGGTTGTCTCGGACATGGGTTTCACCGTACGGGTTGATGATCGGCGAGTTAGTACCGCACAGTAGAGAATATAGCAGATTTACGGGAAAGCGCACGGGAGAAAACGACTACAAGACAATGGCAGATTGTCCGGTTTTCAGGTTCTTTAATGGACCACTGTCAGCTTGGCCTGCCCCGCCTCTTCCTTCCGGGTCGGCAGCATGCGGTTCTTCTCGTCCACGAACACCAGCTTGGGTTCGTGGACGATGGCCGCCTCGTTCTCCATGGTGACGAAGCTGGCAATGATCACCAGGTCCTTGGGCGCCACCAGCCGGGCCGCGGCGCCGTTCAGGCAGATGACCCCGGAGCCGCGCTCACCCTCGATGGCGTAGGTCTCCAGGCGGCTGCCGTTGGTCACATTCCAGACCGCAACCTTTTCGTAGGAAACGATGTCGGCCGCTTCCATCAGGTCGCGGTCGATGGTGACGCTCCCCTCGTAGTGCAGGTCAGCCCCGGTTACGGTGGCGCGGTGGATCTTGCTCTTCAACATGATTCTCTGCATGGTTACAGCCCCTCTCCAAATACCGTGTTATCGATCAGCCTCGTATTCCCTATCTTGACCGCAAGGGCCATGAGCGTCGTGTCATCGGCCGTGTCCAGCGGCTCCAGCGTTGCTCCGTCCCGAAAATCCAGGTAATCGACGACCGCAGCCGGCTCTGCCTCGATCAGCTCCATGGCTGCCCGGCGCAGGCCGGCCACGTCACGCATGCCCGCGCCGTACAGCTCGCGGCAGAGGCGGATGGCGCGGGAGAGACACAGGGTGCTCTGCCGCTGTTCGGGCGACAGGTAGCTGTTCCGCGAACTCATGGCAAGGCCGTCCTGTTCCCTGACAATGGGCATGCCGACGATCCGCACCGGCAGGTTCAGGTCTTGCGTCATGCGCCTGATCACGGCCAGTTGCTGATAATCCTTGTTGCCGAACAGGGCCACATCCGGCTGGACCATGTTGAACAGCTTGGTCACCACCGTGGACACGCCATCGAAGTGCCCCGGCCGGCTGGCCCCGCAAAGCGGCAATGACAGGTCACGCACGGTGATGGAGGTCTGGAAACCGGCCGGGTACATGCCCGCGGCGTCCGGGGTGAAGACGATATCCACGCCGCACTCGGCTGCGATGCGGCAGTCAGCCTCCATGTCGCGGGGATAACGGCTCAGGTCCTCGTTTTGCCCGAACTGGATCGGGTTCACAAAGATGGAGAGCACCAGGATGTCGCCAAGCCTGCGCCCTTCCCGCAGCAACGAGGCATGCCCCTCGTGCAGGAACCCCATGGTGGGGACAAAAGCGATGCGCTTGCCCAGGCGTTTGAGCGTCAATGCGGTCTGCTGCATCTCTTCAACGGCAGTAATGATTTTCATGTCTTTAAAAACCTCTAAAATTCGGCTCTCACAAAGCTCACAAAGTACACAAAGAAAATGGTTAAAACTAAATCTCTCTCACGGAGCACACAAGAGCATACATAAAATCTGTCTGGCAAATTGTTTTCAGTTTCTTGTCTTTCTCTGTGCCTTTGTGAGCTTTAGCGAACGGAGTGAGCGAGTGAGAGAAATAAGCTCTTTTCAAGTTTTGCGAATTCGTCTAACTGAACGAATGCTCTTCGTCGGGGAATTGCCCTTCCCTGACTTCCGACACATACTGTCGCACCGCCTCGCTGATGAGCGGTGCCAGATCGGCATATCGCTTGACAAACTTGGGCGAGTACTTCTCGCACAGGCCGAGGATGTCGTGGATCACCAGCACCTGGCCGTCGCAGGCCGGGCCGGCGCCGATGCCGATGGTCGGGATGGTCAGTTCGGCGCTGATGCGCTCCGCCAGCTTGGACGGTATCCCCTCCAGCACAACACTGAAGGCGCCGGCCGCCTCGACTGCCAGGGCATCCTCAAGAATCCGCTCCGCCTGATCCTTGCGCCCCTGCACCTTGTACCCCCCCATGCGGTGAATCGACTGGGGGGTCAGGCCTATGTGGGCCATGACCGGGATGTCGATGGAGGTAACGGCACGGATCACGTGGGCCATGTTCGTGCCCCCCTCGACCTTGACCGCCTCGGCGCCCCCCTCCTTGATCATGCGGCCGCAATTGCGGCAGGCGTCCTCGATGCCGGTCTGGTAGGACATGAAGGGCATGTCCGCCACCACCAGCGCCCTGGGATCGGCGCGCCGGACCGCCTTCACATGGTAGATCATCTCATCCATGGTAACCGGCAGGGTGGTGTCGTGGCCGGCCACCACCACCCCGGCCGAATCGCCCACCAGGATGATATCCACGCCGCCGCCGTCCACCAGGCGGGCAAAGGGAAAGTCATAGGCGGTCAGCACCGTGATGCGGCGCCCCTCATGCTTCATATGGAGAATTTCCGGTATCGTTATCTTCTTGCGCATGCAAATCTCCTGTTCCTAAAAACAAAAAACGCGCCGGTGGGCGCGTGAACGGACAGGCTGCATCATCGCCGAAATCGGCGGCAAGCAGTTCCTGTGTGGGGTTTTCCCCTTCCGTCCCGGTTCGCTGCCGAATCCAAGCGGTATGTAATACTATTGTTTTCTCGGGCCGTCTGGAGATCGGTTCCCTGCTGGGTAACCGTCGCGGCCGGAAAGTGTGTTTATAGCAAAAACCCGTTTTAAACGCCACAGAAAATGTTATCCGCGGCGGAACCCTGATTCAGCCGTCTCTCCGCACCTGTTCGACGAACTCCCCGATGACCGCGTGGACCCGTTCCGCGCCGCTCCCTGAAAGTATCCCGTGGCGCTCGAAATCGAATGACCGATACTGCTTGCGTTCCGAGCCGATCAGTTCAAAGAGCTCTTTCGTACCGGCCGGATCAACGGTCGGATCACCCTGGGCCTGGACAACCAGCACCGGTGCGCTTATCGCAGCCAGGCGCGGTTCAAGCTCCTTCATGAAGTGCTCCATCTCCACCAACGCGGCGACCGGCAGCCGCGAGTAGTTGATATCAGGATGTTCCGGCACGATCTGCACGAACTCCCGCTTACCCGCCTGAAGGTGAATTGAGTCCATGATGCGATTCCAGACCGCCACGGTGGGGGCAAACCGCGAAGAGATGTCTTGCAGACGCATGGGCGGGCTGACCGCGAAGACCCCGGCGACCTCCTCCAGCCGTGCGGCACAATCCAGGACCAACCCGCCGCCGAAGGAAAAACCGCCGACGATGACCCGGTCGCAGATATGCTTCAGGGCTGCATAGCCGCTATCGACCGATTCCCGCCATTCCTCGGTGCTCCGGTGCTCCAGGTCGTCAGGAGATGTGCCATGCCCTTTCAGGCGGACCACGTATACCCAGACCCCCATCCTGCCCAGGTAATCGGCCAGCTCCTTCATCTCACGAGGCGCGGCCAGGAATCCATGGACCAGCACGATCCCCAGTTCGCGGGATGAGCCTTCGATGAGGATCGGCCGGCCGACCTCCCGCTCTTTGGATTCGCCCATGCGAAAAAAGGTCCGGTAATCGGCATCGAACTCCCGCAACGCCTGGCGCAACAGATAGCGCGCGGTAAAATACCGCACCACCCGGCCCGGAATCCAGGCGATCAGTCGTGCTTGATTTTGCAGGGCAGTCAGCGGGATCACCTCGTTCGCAACCACGCCAATCGGGTTGTCGAGCCGGGCCCGGTTGAAATCGATGGGTGAAGAGAATTTCTTCGGGTCTTTGACAAGCATATCCCCTTCCTGGCGCAGAACCCCCGTATCCAGGGCAAGGGCGAGAAATTCACGGTATTTGTTGAAACGGTCGTCCGTAAGCAGGGAACTCTGCCCGAACTCCAGGCTCTGGTGACGATTGATGCCGAGCGGCTCCAGCCTCTGGGAGAGCAGAAACGCCTTGCGCCGCAAATCCTCCGCGGAGATCCGACGGAACGGCAGGAACCGCAGCAGCGAGGCAAAAAGATGGTCATGGTTGACGGTGGTTTGCTCATAGATGGCCGCCATGTAGCGCTGCATGAGGCTGAACGCCTCCCGGCGCATGGCTGGCCGCGACGCCAGGCGATCGTCGAAGTCGATCTTCCGGGGCGAGTAGATGTCCTGCTCGATGGCTCCGATGCTCAGGTGCTGCTCGATCTCGATCGGCCGGCCAATGCGGATGTCGATATCAACACCCGCCATCAGCATGGCCCCTTCCATAAGAAGCTCCTCATGCAGATTGGCCGGCAGATCGCCGAAAAGGCGGTCGGCCATCTCACTGAGTATGTTTTCCCTGGCCCTGAGCGGGTAGTAGGTGATGTTGACCGGAACGATCCGGGTCGTGCCCGTAAGCACCGGCCCCAGGTCGTCGATCCCGAACAGCACCCGCAGGCGCTCCGCCTCATCGGGCTGCGTCGAAATCAGTTTGGCTAGACGCCGGCGGTAGAATTCGGTCCGGAGCGCCAGGGTCGCGGCCCCGGTGTGCGGCGGCCGCCGGCCGCCGGCATACCGGACAGCATAGCGGGCATGCTCCGCAAGCGCCTTGTCCTTGACCATATGCCCCTCGGGAAAGATGATCCAGTTGGCCTCGCCGGTCAGGAGGTTTTTCACGATCAGGCGGTCCCGATCAGGCGCGCCGGTGGATACGGCGCCGACCGTTTCCAGCAGCGTGCCGATGGCACCCTTGAACAGGCCGGCATCTGCCAGGGACCATACCGGGACGTCGGTCAGCAGGTGCACATGATAGGGGAGCAGCAGCGTCTCGATCCGGGTAAAGTGATTCACCACGAAGATCAGGGAACCGGTGGGGATGTTCTCCCGGCCATGCACCCGCACCCGCACCTTGGAGATGCTCTCCATGAGGGCGATCAGTTGTCCGGTGGCAAGGTAGGCGTAGAGGTTCACTGCATGCTCCTTAGGCTCTTACAACTGGAGACGTTAAAAACCTTATTATAGCTTCGAGATTACTTCAAGATTACAGTTTCAAAAACCCCGTAATCGAGAGGTAATCTAGAGGCCCAAAATGCCTTTCCTGTTTGGTTCCGGCTATGCCTGCTCAGTTTCGCAATATATTTGGGCTAGACCTTTGAGGTTTTGAAAACCTCAAAGGTCTACAAAGTGTCAACCTGGACCGGCAGATATCCCCGCGCCAAGGCCAGAAAATCGGCCACCTGTTGTCGCTGCCACGTCTCGTCGCGCCCCAGCTCCGCAGCCATCAGTTCCGCCACCCGGGGCGCCATGGCCATGCTCGCCCTGGCATCAAGGAACAGGGCCCTGGTGCGGCGGGCCAGCACATCCTCCACGGTGCGGCCGTATTCGTTCCGCACGGCCCAGACCACCTGGCCGGACCGGTAGGGAAGCGCGGGATGGAGCGGTTCGTCCAGGGATGGGTCCGTCGCGATCAGCGCCCGCACCCGTTCCGCATCCGAGCCGTAGACACCCCAGGGATCGCCGGACTCCCCTTCGCACCAGCCATGTATCCGCTGTACGGCGGAGACCGATGGGCGCGGTTCAAGCCCGGCCACCTCGGCAGCGCGATCCATTGTATCCTCGCCCATCCTGCGGTAGGTGGTCCATTTGCCTCCGGTAACCGTAACCAGCCCCGAACTGCTGATAAGGATGGTGTGGTCGCGTGACAGGGCAGCGGTCTCCTGTTCGCCGGCGCTCCTCACCAGCGGCCTGAGCCCGGCAAAGACGCTCAGCACGTCGTCCCGGCCCGGGTGCCGGGCAAGATAGCGGCCGGCATGGGCCAGGAGGAACCGGATCTCCTCTTCCAGGGGGCGGGGTTCGAGGGGGATGCCGCTCACCGGGGTATCGGTGGTGCCCACGATCACCCGGCCGTGCCAGGGAACGGCGAACAGCACCCGGCCGTCATCGGTGTGCGGGACCATCACCGCGCACTCGCCCGGCAGGAACGACCGGTCCAGTACCAGATGCACCCCTTGGCTGGGGGCAATGATCGCCGGCGCTGCCGGATCGTCCATCGCACGCACGCCGTCGCAGAAAACACCGGTGGCGTTGATCACCACCCGCCCGCAAAGCCGGTATTCGCCGCCCCCCTCGCCATCGCGAACAGACACCCCGCTGATCAGCCCATCGGACTTTATCAGCGCCGTCACCTCCATGTAGTTGAGGGGGGTGCCTCCCAGCTCGTCCAGGGTCTGGGCCAGGCTCACGGCCAGCCGGGCATCGTCGAATTGGGCATCGTGGTAGATAACACCCCCTTGCAACCCCTCCGGCGTAACCGTAGGAATCCGCTCCAGGGTCTCCTCACGGGAAAGGTGCCGGGATGAGCCCAGGCCGAGGCTGCCGGCCAGCACGTCGTAGAATTTGAGACCGATGCCGTAGAATGGCCCTTCCCACCAGTCGTAGATGGGGACCACGAAGGCCAGGTTGTGCACCAGGTGAGGGGCGTTGCGGATCAGCAGACCCCGTTCGTGGAGCGCCTCCAGCACCAACGCCAGGTTCCCCTGTTTCAGGTAGCGCACCCCACCGTGGATCAGTTTCGTGCTGCGGCTGGACGTCCCGGAGCTGAAATCCCGCCGTTCCAGGAGCAGCGTACGGTAGCCGCGTCCGGCAGCCTCCACCGCCGCGCCAAGGCCGGTTGCCCCGCCGCCGATGACGATCACATCCCACACCTGCCGAGGATCTTCGAGTTGCTGTAACCGTTCGGTACGCGTCATGGTTTCCCTCCCCGTTGTGCAACGAGCCGCTCCCGCAACCACCCCGGCCGGTTGGTCATGATGGAATCCACACCCAGCCCCCGGAAGCGGCGAGCAGTGATCGGCGAGTCCACGGTCCAGACGTGGATCTCCCGTCCGGTAGCCCGCAATGCCGCGACAAAGGCCTCATTCACGCAGCCGTGGGCCCTGCTGGCAAGGCCGTCGGCACCGGTCCGTTCCAGGGTCGCCAGTATCTGCCCCCCATCGGGCCGCCACCCGCCGATCAGGCGGTTCCTCCGGTAGTCCGTAAGCCAGAGTACCCGGCAATGCGGGAGCGCTTGCCGGCTTGCGGCGACCACCGCCTCCTCGAAGGCGAGGATGATGGCACAAGACGGGTCAACGCCGGACCCGGCCAGGATTTCCCGAAGGACCGGGACGATCTCCGGGCCGCTCTTCAACTCGATCAGGAGCCGTTTGCCCGGCGGAAGCTGCGCCAGCACCTCCTCAAGCGTGGGTATCCGCTCGCCGGCCCAGTGCCGGCCCTTCCAGGCGCCCACATCCAGGCCCCGCAGTTCGCCGAGCGTGGCGTCGGCAACCCTGATGTCGATCCCGGCGGTCCTGCCGGTGGTGGCATCATGGATGCAGACGATCCGGCCATCCCTGGTCAGGCGGAAATCGCACTCGATCCCGTCGGCCCCCTGCTCCCAGGCAAGGCGGAAGGAGGCCAGGGTGTTCTCCGGGGCATCGCGAGATGCCCCCCGGTGGCCAATGATCAGAGGAATGTCAGCCATAAAGCAATCCTTAAACCTGAACTGCAATTTTACCGCAGAGGACGCAGAGTACGCGGAGGAACGTCAAAATCAATTTTACAGAACCCTAAGGGCTCTGTTAATCCTAGAAAAAGCATTTGGCCACAGAGGGCACAGAGTTCTCAGAGTAGAATCAAGCAGATAAGCGTATTTTCTGCCACACCAAACAGGTTATCTCGAATAAATGAATTTCTCTGTGTTCTCTGTGGCTAACAACCGTTTTAGGTTAATTTGTCTCTCCGTTTTTCCTCTGTGTCTCTGTGTCTCCGTGGCAAATTAAAAGCCTTTGTACAAAAAACCCCTGCCGCAACGAGCTGCGACAGGGGAGTGAATACCGGGGCTCGCACGGTGACGCTCTAGATCTGGCAGGTCAGATTCTTCATGGACTCCAGATCCTGGACCACCTCGGCACTTTGGCTGCGGCGCGCCTCCATGTTGTCGAACATCTCCTTCACCATCTCGCTGACCGATTCCACGGTGAAACGGATCTTGTTGCCGTCCTCCACCTGGCGGGAGGTGGAACTGACCATCTCGTGGGTCATGTCCTTGATCGTCTCGATGGCCCGGGCAATGCTGCGGGTCGCCTTGGCCTGGTCCGTGGAGGCGGCCAGGATCTGGGTGGTCATGGAGCTGATGTCTTCCATGGACTTGGCCACCACCTGGGCGCTGGTCACCTGCTCCTCGGTGGCCTGCTTGATCTGCTGGGTCATCTCCATGGAGCAGACCGAGCGGTCGAAGATTGCCTTCAGGGAGTCGCCGGTGGAATGTCCCAGTTCCACCCCGCGGCTTACCAGCCCCTTGGTGGTGGTGATGTTGCTGGCCGCGGTCTTGGACTCGGTCATGATCTCTTCGATGATGCTGGTGATCTCGCCGGTGGAGTGGCCGGTCTGGAGCGACAGGTTGCGGATCTCGTCGGCCACCACGCCGAAGCTCTTGCCGTACTCGCCCGCCTGGGCCGCGATGATCGAGGCGTTCAGGGCCAGCAGGTTGGTGCGTTTGGTGATGTCGTTGATGACGCTGACGATGTTCTCTATGCGGCTGCTGTTCTCCGCCAGCCGCCTGATGGCGTCGTAGGAGAGTTCCACCGAGTTCTGGATCTCGGCCAGGGAGTCGATGGTTTCAGTCACCACGGCAATGCTCTGATCGGCCTGAAGCTTAACCTGGCTGGATACCTCGTGGGAGATGGCCGCGCTCTGCTCCACGTTGCTCAGGGTGCTGTTGATCTCCTCCATGGCCGAAGCGGACTGGTGCACGATCCCGGTCAAATGGTCCAGATTGCGGGTGACCTGTTCGATGGCCACCGAAATCTCGTTAACAGCCGTGCTGGTCTCGTCCACCGATGCCATCACCCCCTCGGCGGCTGAGGCGATGATGGCAGTGCCGTCGGCCACCGAATCAACGCTTTCCTTGAGGTGCATGACGTTGCGGGAATAGTCGTCGCGGCTTCCCAGCAGGAAGGCGAACGAGGCCTCCATCTCAGTCGTCAGGGTGTCGATGGAGGTCAGCAGGTTGATGCGGGTGATGGCCGAGGCAACCTGGTCGGCAAACAGCATGACCGTGTCAACATCGGAATCGTTCAGGGCGCGGTGGCTCGATTTATTGTCCACGCCGAAACAACCGATCGCCTCTCCCTTGACCACGATGGGGCAGAGGATGAAGCTGCGCGAGCGGAGCGGCTCCAGGTTGTTGTAGGGGGATTGCAGGTGGTAATCCGAGGAATAGCGGGAGATGTCGTCAACCAGGTAGACCCGCTTTTCGGAGAGGCATTTGTAGATCACGCCGATGCGTTCATCGATCGGCATGGTCACGCTGTCCACATCAAAATCCTCCGTGCCGGCGGTCGTGACAAAACGGAGATCCTTGCCGTTCTGCGTCATCAGGATGTTGATCCGTTCGTAGCCCAGCACCTCGTGGAGCCCCTCGGCGGAAAGCAGCAGGATCTCCTCCAGGTTGAGCGACATCTGCATCTTGCTGCTGATATGGTGAAAGTTCTTGATGTTGTTGTCCAGCACCAGGTAACGGTTCTCGAATATCTCCTTCTGGGCCGCGACCTCCTTGTGCAGCCCGTCCAGTTCGACGGCCCGCTCGTGCAGTTCGTCGCCGTTCCTTCCGATCAGGTAGCCCAGCGTGGAGAGGACCACGGCCGTTCCCATGCCCATGTAGGAGTACATGACAAACTGTTTGACGCTGCTGAAGGGATCGCTGAACACCTGTCCCCAGAATGTCTGGCTGTTATCGTAGAACAACAGGATGCGGATGGCGGTCCAGCCGATGGGCGCGGCAAAACCGAGCAGAATGCCAACAGCGGAAAATGTCGTGGATTTCTTTTTCATGATGCCATCCTTATGGACAAAGGCCGCCGTTCACTTTCCGGGCGCCAGCTTCTCGTCGATGGAGTGATAGACCTCCTCCATCACCTTTTCCGCATCATCGATGTTGTAGGCGATGATGTTTTTCAGATGGGTGTAGGAGTCCAGGTCGATCTTGTCGAAGAAGAAACCGAGGCCGTTGTCGGCCACACGGCTGACCGTCCCGTTGAAGCTGATCGTGATCTCCGGAGAGGTGCCGGACAGGATCATGGCGATCTCGACCTGATCTTCCAGCGACAGACGCTCATCGGTGACCAGGAACATGCCGCGCATGCTGAGATTTTCCACGCTCCCCTGAAACTGGCGGTCTGGGGTCTTGATGGTGGCGGCCATACGGAACGGGACACGGGAAAATTGCCTGGTACTCATGTTGAACCCCCTTCTAAAAAATCAGAACAGAATGTCGTGGTGTTTTTAGAAACGAGGATTTTTTCGCTCTGGCAAGGCTGTCGAGGGAGTGCGCGGAGGCGTAGCACCCAATTGGGCATAAACAGCGCTACGCCGCACAAGCGCTCCCGAAGACTTACGCAGCCAGAGCGGAAAAAGACCGTTTCTATCAATCCTCGAAGTTGCCTTCCGGCCCCTTGTTACCGGCTATGCCCTTTGCCCGTTCGATGATCTGCTCCCTGGTCCAGTGGGCCGGGTCCTCGACCAGGCTCCCCTTGGCGCCGACATCATGGGAGCCGGCCTTGAGGATCGCCGCAATGGCCAGTGGCGCGGTATCCTGGCTGTTGAACACCTCGGTCATGATCTTGTAGGCGAACGCCTCGACCCGTTTGGCCATCCGCTCCCTGATCTCCTTCGGCTGGGCCAGGAGCTTGTTCTCGAAAGGGAGGTTCAGGTTCTTGTAGTCCCCTTTTTTCCACCCCTTGGACTCGGCATGGGCGACCATCTCGGCCCAGAGTTCCTCGGTCATGCCTTCGCCCGCGACCTTGATGAAGTTGCCGTTCGCATCCAACTGGGCATTGCCGTAGTCGTTCACTTCCAGCCCCCACGAAATCATCTGCAGGGCGGTGGCCACGTTCGCCTTGGTTGTGGCGGTCTTCTGGGCGATCTCCCGCAGCCGCTCGGAGCTGTTGCCGGAGGTGCCGTGCTGGGCGCCGCTGATCTTGTAGGGGGTGAGGGCCGCGTGGATCTCGGCGGTCAGGCCGACCTGGATACCGGCGTCGCTCGCCTCAAGGCCATGGGTGGTGCCGTTGTTGAGTGCGATCCAGTCCGGGAAGATCTCATGGGCATTCAGCCCCTGGATCAGGAACTTGGCCTCGGGAACCGTGGAAAGCCCCTCTTTCCCCTTGATCTCACCCACCTCGGTCTCAAGCCCGGCCCATTTCGGAATGAAGGGGTTAAGCTCCAGGTTGGCCAGCAGGTTCTGATCATCGGGAAGATGGGAGGCATCGATGGCTATGGAGGTGATCCCCGCCTCGAACATGGTCGGCACCTCCACCTTGGCGGCGGCCAGGTCCTTGTCGTTCTTGATACCATAGTGGTCGGCATGGATGGCGACCGGCACGGTGATACCCAGCTCGTTACACAGGGCATCGACTATGCGGGCCATGTTCCAGTAATTGGTCGCGCAATAGGACTTCTGCCCCCCTTCCGATTTGGCGATCTCTATAATGACCGGGGCATTGGCGCGCTGGGCGGCGGCTAGAACGCCGCGGATAACAAAATAATTGCGGCCGTTGGCGGCAAGGGCAATCGCCTTTCCCTTGGCAATCATGGCCCTGTCGATAACCTTGCCGCTGACGATCAGCGCCTTGGAGTTGGGAAAGAGACCTTTGATCGTGGGGGGACGCCCCACCTGCAACGCCTTTTCGAAATCCGCCGAGTAATTCATACCACCCTCCCTTTGTGTATTGAATTTTGTTTCTAAAGACAAAATGTAGAAGGACCAGCGACGTATTCTTTGAAACCGCAATGCATTTTGCTTGTATACAACCGTTCCTTATTACCACGTAAGCCATCCCTGAATCAAGGAGTAAACAGCGCACTTCACTGTTGCCAGCCAGAGGCGCATTGCCTATAATAACGCCCCTGGAGTATCACTATGCCACAAAAATTACCTTTTACCCCCGCCTTGCTCGACAGCCACTGCATTGTCGATTGCCGCACGCCGCTGGAATTCGCCGAGGATCGCCTGCCCGGTGCCGTCAATGTTCCGATCCTGACCAACGAGGAACGGGTGGAGATCGGCACGATCCACAAACAGCAGGGGCCGCAACAGGCGCGAATGCGAGGCCTGGAACTGACCTGCGGCCGCTTTGCCGCCATGGTGCGGGAGGTTGTTGCCCATGCCGAAGGAAGGCCGGTACTGGTCTACTGCTGGCGTGGCGGACTGCGCAGCCTTTCCCTGGCGATCCTGCTGGAGATGGCCGGCTACCCGGTGGCCCAGCTCACGGGCGGCTACAAGGCCTTCCGTGCCCAAGTGATCGACTATTTCGAGACATGTGCCCTTCCTGCCCCGTTGATCGTCATCCACGGCATGACCGGCACCGGCAAGACCACCTTTATCAACGGCCTCGACCCGGATCAATGGACCGTTATCGACCTGGAAGGTCTGGCCCGTCACCGCGGTTCGGCCTTCGGCGCGCTTGGGCTGGGAGAACAGCCGCTGCAGAAACGCTTCGACACCCTGTTGTGGGACCTGCTCCGCCATGCGCCGACCGGCCGCCCCATCGTGCTGGAGGGCGAAAGTCAACGCATCGGTCAAATAACCCTGCCGGGCAAGTTCTACGAGGTGATGTCGGAAAGCGTCAAGGTCTGGTGCCAGGCCTCGCTTGAGACCCGCGTCAGGCGCCTTGCGGAGGAATATGCCCACGAGGAATACCGCGAACCCATGGCAGCGGCCCTGGAGCGGATCAAAAAGCGGCTGGGCGGACAACGCCACGCCGAGTTAAAGGGACTGCTGCTGAGTTGGGATGTGACAGGAATGGCGCGGGGATTGATCGAGCAATATTACGACAAGCTCTATTACAAGCACCGCCCCTGGACCCCGGACCTGGAGATCGAACTGGAGGACTTTGGCGAGGCCGAGAGGCAGTTGGCACAGTTCTGGGCCGCGCGGTAGCGCGGTGGGCATCGGCAACGCAACACCCCATTGCATACGCCTTTAACAGCGTAAAGTTTTTTTACGTTTACATAACCTCCCATCAATAGCCGGCTAACAGGCCCTTTTAACCAAAACGTAAAGTTTCTTTACGTTTTGGTTAAATGTCCACCAATAGCCGACTTGCAGGCTGTTTTCCCTCTCAACGTAAAGTTTCTTTACGTGGTGTACCCTCCAAAAAGCCCCCCTTTTTGCGCCTTCCGGCGCCAACACGCGCACCAATCCCGGCAAGGCCCCATTCCATGGGCTTCAAACAATCATGGCATGGATATTGATACCTCCCTTCCGGCAAATCACAGCCAACCACAGAGGACACGGAGAAATCCGTTCAACACGTGAAGGAGGAACCGGTATGGCACGTACAATTGTGGTGGCGGCGGGCGACACGCTGTCGCGGATCGCGGAACGGTATCTCGGCACCCCGGATCTTGCCCTGAAGCTCGCCAAATACAATGGGATCAAGAACCCGGACCTGGTGCGGGTGGGCGAACATCTTGAGATCCCGTCGCGCAAGGAATTGGAGGGGCTTCCCACCGGACCGACCGCACCGTCGGCACCGGGCAGCGTTACTCCCCCCAACGGCCTTGATGGCATTATCCACACCTTCGGCGATATCTCCTCCTACATCCGGGATGACGGGCACCTGAAACCGGCATGGGAGACGAAACACCTGGTCAGCGCCAGGCTCCCCTTCGCCATCCCCCTTTCCTGGGATCGCTCCACGCAGGTGAAGGGGATCTACTGTCACATCCTGCTCGCGCCGGTCGTTTCCGCGCTCTTCTCCCGGATCGATCGCCAAGGGCTCAAGGGCGAGATCAAGACCTTCGGCGGCTGTTTCAATTACCGGCCCAAACGCCAGAGCAGTAAGCTCTCGACCCACTGCTGGGGTATAGCCATCGATCTCAACCCTGAAACCAACCGCCAGGGAAGCAGCGGGGACATGCACCCGGAGATCGTGGCCCTGTTCCGCGAGGCCGGCTTCAAATGGGGCGGCAACTGGACCGGCAAGGGCAAGGACCCGATGCATTTCCAGTTTTGCACGGGGTATTAATGGCAGGGTTCCATGGCGATCCACTGTTACAGGATCAGCCTGATTTCATTGTTTCAATGCCGGCAACTCCACGCACGAGAATGCCGGATATAATCCATGCCACTTAGTGGTTAAAAGGAGGTTTCATGAGATTTGCAAGGACGGTGACATCTGTAATAACATCAGGGGTGCTGCTTATGGTAGTGATGTCATGCGGCAGCACCACTAACGGTGACTATGATTACGTAACCGCGACAGCATCGGTTGATTCAACCAAAAATCCCTTGTTGGCGGATTTGGCCACATGGACCGGCACTCCCTGCACTACCGGCTCAACCTATACCATAACTAATGATGTTGTTAACGTTACTGTTGCGTCAACGGTAAAGCAGACCAACGTGGGTACATCTCCCTTGGTACTGCAAAAAGCAACAATCAGCTATTCACCCGCTGACACCATGTCACCGGCCCTGTCGCCACCCTACTCACCAATCTCCCAATCCCTGAATGGCTACACTGTCCCAGCGGGCGGAACCCTGTCCGTGCCTATCGAGGTGGCACCTCACAGTTTGAAGGATTATTTTGGATCGGCGCTGGTCTGTACGGCAAACAGCCCGGTATATTCCTACAATGTCACGATTATATTTGACGCTGTTGAACAACTCTCCGGCACATCCGGATCATTTTCCTCGGGGATGATCGTGCGATTTGCCGATTTCGCGGACAAATAACCATCTCACTGAAATATCAGGCAAGGTGAGAGGCTATAAGACTTGAGACGTTGAACATATTCCGGAGATATCAACAGCCCTTCAGGCGGCCAAACGGCCGCCTTTGCTGTACTTGGGGGAGAGAAGCGGGGGCGGGAGAGGTTCTGAAATTCCCGTCACATTTTACTGTCTTCGGATGGATTAAGGATTTTGAGGCGCTCGGCGTGGGCGGCGGTGAGCAGTTCAGTATCGGAGGCCACAAAGACTACCGGAGACTTGGTTGCCTTCCGCAGCCAGATCGCCGTTGACAGATGGATGCTGTCCGCTCCCCGCAGGGCGTGGCGGGCTATCAGCATGTCGATGCCATCTATCGGTGCACCTCGGACATCCACTATCATGAATCGTTGCAGGTCCTGTGCAAACTGGCCCCTTATGGCGGCAAGATCCTCCGCGCTTATTGAACCTCCCTTGGCCCGCCTGGCAACGGCCGAGAGTGTTTCAGGCACGGCAAGCCACGAGACGGCAATCTTCCGGTCGCCTTCGACAAGCGCCGTGACCCTGTCCGAGCCGGATTCGGCGGCATATCGCTTCACGAGGGCGCTGCTGTCAAGATAATAGATCATCGGCGCTCCCGTATCAGGGTTTCAGACAGGGGTTCTCCTTCCAGATGCACGGGAGTAAAGGAGGCACACGGCCCGTTGATTGTCGGCAATCGCAAATGTCCTTGGCAGGCCAGTGCGGCAAGACGCTCGTCCAGTCCGGCATTTTTCTCTATCGTGTCCAGACGATGCATGATCGCCACCGGATTACCCCGATCCGTCACCACCACATGTTCACCATTTTTTATCTCGCCCAGGTAATAGGTCAGACGGTTCTTCAGTTCTCGAACGCCAACGGTTTGCATCTGTGCACCCCCATCCCTGTAATGCAGCCCTGTAATGTAGCTATTGTAGCTGCATAATAAGTATGGAGTCAATGACAAACCCACTCCCCCGTTTTGAACACTTGACGCCATCCCCCACTTCCCGCAGACTGATACCGTAAGCATCCAGACCACATCCACCCGAACGGACCGGTATGAAGCTCGCGACAGCCCTTGCCATAGCGCTCCTGTCCAGCCTGCTGGCAATCTCCACCCCCTGCGCGGAGAGCGTGCCGCAGAAGCAACAAGACAGCCCGGACGCCACCCATGCCGCCCCCGAAGCCTCCTATTACATCGAGATCAGCATCGGCCGCAACCTGCTGACGCTGTACGAGAAACAAGGGGATGGGGAACGGACGCCTGTTGCGGAATATACGGTCGGCACCGCGGTTCGTGGGCTCAAGACCTACCCGCTCGGCCTCGGCCACGTCACCGCCATCTCCTTCAACCCCTGGTGGTATCCCACCCCCTACTCCCGGCAGGTGTTCCGCGACCGGGGGATCGACCTCCCTTCGGCGGTACCGCCCGGCCACCCGTTGAACTACATGGGGCCGTTCAAGATCAGCCTGTCGCACCGGACCGGGAAAGGCGCCATCTACCGGATCCACGGCAACAACAACCCGAAGCGGGTCGGCCATCGGGTGACGGGGGGCTGCTTTGTCATGGACAACACGGACGGCCTGGCCCTGGCCCACCGCATCAGGGTGGGGACCGAGGTGAACATCGTTCCGTGAGGCTTGAAAAGCAGTTGTCCACGAAAAACACTAACAAACCTAAAGATTACGGGAAAAGCACGTAAACCTAAAACAGTGGGTAACCGCCGATGAATAAGATGAACGCAGATAAAATCGCCCGCCTGCTCCTTCTCCCGCTCTTCCTGCTCCTCGCCGCCTGTTCGGATACGCCCCGGCTGGTTCCGCTGCCGGCCGACGGGGTTGTCCTTGCCTTTGGCGACAGCCTGACCTTCGGCACCGGTGCCGCCCCTGAGGAGAGCTATCCGGCGGTGTTGGGGCGGTTGATCGGCGGGCGGGTGATCAATGCCGGTATTCCGGGGGAGGTTACGGCGGAGGGACTGGCGCGCCTCCCGGCGGTGCTGGAGGAACAGAGGCCGGCACTGGTTATCATCTGCCTCGGCGGCAACGACTTTCTCCGCCGCCTCGACGACCGGCAGACAGAGGCGAATCTGCGTGAGATGGTGGGGATCGCCCGGGGCCGGGGGTGCGGGGTGGCGCTTATCGGGGTGCCGAGGCTCGGCCTCGGCCTGGAGGTGCCGGGCTGGTTCAAGGGGATCGCCAGGGATAACGGCATCCCCTACGAAGGGAAGGCCCTGAAACGGATACTGGCCGACAGTTCGCTCAAGTCCGACCTGATCCATCCCAATGCCGCCGGATACCGGCAGATGGCCGAGGCCATGGCGAAGATGCTCGGCACGGCCTGGCGATAGCAGGGGCGGGGAGTATTCCGAGTGGACGACTAACTACGGCTTGATTGCAGCCTGAAAGGCATAAAACAATATCGTTGAAAAACACTTGTGGGTTTCATCGCCAATAAGCTTGAATGCCTCTTCCGGGGTTGAGGCTTTACGGGTGGGCCTGTCGGATATCAAGGTACAGTACATGTCGGTCAAACCTATGAGCTGCGTGGAAAGCCTGATCTCATCTCCCTTGAGACCGCCGGGATACCCGCCGCCAAAATATCTCTCGTGGTGATGACGCACGGCATCAAGCACCAGTTCGTTATACTGACCGTTTTTCCGTAAAAATACATATCCCTCGAAAGGGTGGCGCTTGACCTCGTCCAGGCTCGGCATTGTCCAGTAATCCACCTCTTCCAGCACATCTTTCAAGACAAGAGACATGCCTATATCGTGCAGCATCCCGGCAATGCCGATATCAACCAGATCATCGCACTTTTCCGGAAAAAGCTTTGACCAGACCAGCATGGACATGACGGCAACCTGCATTGAATGCTTGATGGCAAATGGTGATGTCCCCCCCAATGTCTGGATCAGATTCGATATGTTTTGGGACTCCGATATATACTGTGCAAGATGGCCGGACAATTTCCGGCAGCGTTCAGCATCCTGTGCCTTCTCGGGGTCTGCGAATATATTTTTCAGGTAGGTCGTTGTTGCCTGGGTCAGGGCAGCGCATTTTGCCGATTGATCCATGTCGGACTGCTTAAGAATTTCCGACAAGTTTTCCTCGGTAAAACGGGAGACCTCTTCAAAATCGCCAGTTCTGACAAATAACGTAAGGGTCTTGCTGTTCAGCAACCTGTCACGATCAAGCTCCGTGAAGGGGAGCGATTCTTCCTTGTAAAGGACGTGCTTTCCATTCGTTTCCGTATAAAGGGCCACGCGTGGAAATATGTCAGGAAGTACACAAGCTAAAGAAACAGGCTCAAATATTTCATAGCGTCCCATTATTCACCTCGGAAATTTATTTGAATCAACCAGGCAATAGGCGAAAAGTGTACTTGCCGGTTGCTTGTCTTTTATTTATAGCACGAATCTATCTTCTGTCGTTGCGCAGTTATCGGCACGCCTTATTGCCGCATGGCCCCATCCAGGGCAATCAAGGCTTCCCCCACTGCCGGCAGCCGCCTCACATCGAAATGCGCCACCCCCCATTGCAGTATCTCCCCGCACCCCGCGCCGGCCAGATCCCCTGACAATTCCTGCCCAAGGAAGCGGAGCAGCGACAGGAGCAACGCACCTTCCCGCCCGGCCCAGTTTCCCAGGTGATGCGACACCAGGTTGTCCCGCTTGCTCAGCTTGGCGCCCCCAGGGCCGGTCACCAGCGGCAGGTGGCAATAGTCGGGCCGCGGATAGCCGAGCAGGCGCTGAAGCAGGATCTGGCGCGGCGTGGAGGCGAGCAGGTCATCGCCCCGCACAACCTGCGTCACCCCCGTGAGATGATCATCCACCACCACCGCCAGTTGATAGGCAAACTCGCCGTCTCCCCGGGCCAAGACAAAATCGCCGCATCCTTCGGCCAGATTCTGACAGACCCGGCCATGGCGCAAGTCGTCGAAACAGACCTCCCGGTCCGGCACCCGCAGCCGCCAGGAACGAACAGCCGCCCCAGCCCGCATCCCGCCGCGGCAGGTTCCGGGATACGGAATGCAGTCGTCCTCCGGGTGGGGGGCCGAGGATGCCTGGGCAATCTCCCTGCGCGAGCAGCCGCAGGGGTAGACCAGCCCCAGCCCGGCCAGGCAATCAAAGGCCGCACCATAGGCATCCAGGCTCCTGCTTTGCCGGGCAACATCGCCGTCCCACTGCAGGCCGAAAAGCTCCAGAGTCCGCATGATATCGTCGGCCATCCCCGGCACCTGGCGCGGCGTGTCCAGGTCGTCCAGACGCAGGAGCCAGCGTCCCCCGGCGCTCTTTGCCATGAGCCAGCTCGCCACGGCCGTCGCCAGCGAACCTGTATGCAGCGGCCCGGTGGGCGAAGGGGCAAAACGGCCGATGGGCGGTGTCTGGTGCGAAGTAGGGTTCATAAGAAAGGGATGAACGTGAAGGAAACGAGGATTTTTTCGTCCTGGCAAGGCTGTCGAAAACTTACGCAGCCAGGGCGGAAAAAGACCCGTTCCTAGGAGACAAACGAGCAGCAGTAGTCCGTCACCTGCGCCACCCGCATCACAAAGGTGGAATTGGCCGGCACGTTAAAGGACTGGCCGCCCGTGACCTTCTGCCACGCCGAACCGCCTTTCATCTGCCACTCCAGGTCGCCGGAGAGGATCTCCATGATCTCGGCGGCGCCGGTGGAGAATTCGTAGTCGCCCGGTTGCATGAGCCCCAGGGTCTTCTTGCTGCCATCGGCAAACAACACCGTCCTGCTGACGACCTTGCCGTCAAAATAGATATTCGCCTTCTTTACCACCGTTACATTTGCAAATTCCGACATGATTCCTCCCAACTGTTTTTTGACGGTTATACCCATAATCCGCCGCGCGACGCAAAGAAAAAAACGCCCTCCGCTTGATCCCGCGGAGGGCGTTTTGGTGGCACGTACTCTTGAGTGGAGATGGAGTCAGTTAAAGGTCCCGCGCAACAGGTCGGCACGCCAGGTGATTATCGTCTGGTGGCTAGCGGGAGATTCGGTCAGGTCGGGCATAATTCTCGGCACGGCGAATTTCACCTTGCCATTGTCGATTTCGGCCAACGAGCGGGCCGACTTTGCAACACCGTAGGCAGCGCCGGCCAGGACCCCGCCGGCAGCGCCATAGGCCAGGTAGTCCATGTGATCGGCGGGCTTTTTGGTAAAGGCGGTCAGCGCCAAACCCACCAGCGTCCCTGCTGCCCCGCCGTAGAAGGCGTCCTTGAAGGTCTCCCGAAAGGCATTCTCCTCGGCGCATGCCGTTGCAGCCGTGACCAATAGAGCCATGAGCGTCAGCAGTACTATGGGGCGCGCGATTTGTTTCATTGAACCACCTTGGTGAACCGGATTTTGTCTGATTACCAAGCAAGAACGGGACCAGTTTGCAAACGATTTCGGCGCATGCGCCGCAAGCGGCGGCCTGTGGCCCTTTGCACAGGGTGGCCGGTAACGGCTATCACCTCACCGGGAAATGGTGTCGCCAATTAGCGTGGTTTTTTCGACACACCTGTGTGATTTTTAGACATGATCAGGCTGGCCGCCATGGTCCGTTCCTCCGCGTCGGTCGTAACCTCGCCGTCGAGCCTGGCAGCCAACAACCGCTCCATGACGCACTTGAAGCGGGGGCCAACAGGCAGGCCAAGCGACTTGAGGGCTTCACCGTCCAGGGTGCAGCGTACCTGGCGCAACTGGGTCAGGTAGAGCGACACGAAACGCCGCACCTCGTCGCGGCTGGCCTTGGCTGCCAGATAGAGCAGCGTTTCCAGCGGCAACCCGTGAAACCAGGTGTGAATTTCACTCCGGCGAATCTCCCCCCCCCGTTTCAGACGACGCTGGATCGAATCCAGGATACTGAGGGCGTGACGCCGCGAGGCGAACACCCTGGTCATGACACGCCCCGGTATGGTCAGGCGGCGGCAAGCGTCCAGGAATTCCTCGGGCCTGAGGCCGTCGCACAAGGCCAGGTAATAGACCTCCCACTGCTGGCAGGGGTCTTCCAGGTAGAGCAGGCGAAACCAGGCCAGCACTTGGGCCGTCTCGTGGATGACCCGTTCCGTCTCGGGCACCATCTTCAGACCGGGGTGGACAGACGGCAACAACCCAAGCGCCGACATCCGCCCCATGGCGCCTGCCGGTTCCTTCTCCTCCAGGATCAGTATCAGTTCATTGAGCAGCCGTGTGCCGCCCACGCGGCCGAGGACGTTCATCCGCACGGCATTGCGGATCAGATTTTCCGTGTGGGGCGCGATGCGGAAGCCGAGGCGTTGTTCAAAGCGGATGGCCCGGAAGACACGGGTCGGGTCTTCCACAAAGGAGAGGTTGTGCAGCACCCTGACCACTCCATCCTGCAGGTCCTGCTGCCCGCCGAAATAGTCGGTCAACCGGCCGAACCCGGCGGTATTGAGGGAGAATGCCAGGGTATTGATGGTGAAGTCGCGGCGATAGAGGTCGTGCCGCAGCGAGGCCCGCTCCACCGTGGGGAGCACACCCGGCGATTCGTAATACTCCAGCCGGGTGCTGGCCACGTCGATCTTGGTCCCGTCGGGAAAGATCACCACGGCCGTGCCGAATTTGTGGTGGCCGCGAACACGACAGCCATGGGCCGCGGCAAAACGCTCGGCAAAGAAGATGCCGTCCCCCTCCACGGTCACATCCATATCCAGGTTTGGGGCGGACAGCAGCAGGTCGCGCACGAACCCTCCCACGGCGTACACGGCCAGTCCCAGCTCATCACCGGTTGCGCCCAGGTCGCGCAGCAACTTGATGGCCGCGGGCGGCAGCCGCTTGGCGATCAACCCGGCGATGGAGCGGCTCTTGGGGACGTAGGCCAGCGCCTCCACGTCATACAGCGCCTCCGACTGCTCCCGGCGGCCGCCGTACATGTGACGCAACAGGTCAGTGCGCGTCACCGCCCCGGTCAGGACATCCCCCTCGAATACCGGCACAAAGCGGCGGTTCCCCTCCACCATGTACTCTTGGATATCGGAAAGCAGGGTGGAGGGGGTGGCACGCATGAACTCCGAGTGCATGAAATCGTCCACCAATGAACCTCCCAGGTCGTGGTACAGCGCCTTTTCAACTGTCTTGCGCGAGATAATGCCGATCATCCGCCCTTCGGCAATGACCGGCATGGCATTGCAGTTGTAGCGGGTCAACAGTTCCCGGGCCTCGGCAATGGTAACGCCGGACGGCATGGTTTTAACCGGCGAGGACATGAGGTCGCGGGCGCAGACCCTGGGGCTGACCACCACCCGCAGCAACTCTTCCAGCCGCTCCAGCACCTCCTTCAGCGAAAGGTCGCGCACCGAGGCCGAAGCGGCCGTGGCATGCCCGCCGCCATGGAAGCGCCGCAGGATCTCTCCCACATTGACCTCCGGCACCCTGCTGCGTGCCACCAGGTAGACGCGGTTCTCCATGGCCACAACCAGGAACAGGGCATCCAGGTTTTCCATGTCGCGCATCATATGGGCCAGGGCAGCGATATCGCCGATGTAGGAATCGCAGGAGGCATGGGCGATGGAAACCGTGACGCCGTTGATTACGGTGCTCTTGAGGGTCTTCAGCAGGACGTTCAGCAGCTCGACCTGCTGGGAGTTCAACCCTTGGGAGAGAAAGTCGGCGACGATATTGAGCCGCGCCCCCTGCCCCAGCAGCCAGGCAGCGGCATGGAAATCGTCGGCCATGGTGGAGGGGAACAGCAAACGGCCGGTGTCCTCGTAGACGCCGAGCATGACCAGGGTAGCCTCTTCCGGTGTCAGGGTCAGGCCGTGATCCATCATGAGCCCGGCCAGGATGCTAGACGACGAGCCGCAGGCGCGAATAATGCCGCCCCTGGGGCTGACACTCCGCTCCGTTACCGGGTGGTGGTCGTAAATATGGACCTCCAGGCCGGGACGGCCGACGATCTCGCCGAATCGGCCGATGCGGTTGACATGCTGGCAGTCCACGATAATCAGGCGGGTAACCATGCTCAGGTCGATATCCTTGGCACGGGTGACCGGCGGGAAGTACTCGGGGTGGCGTTCGAGAAAGTCGCGCACCACCTTTTCCTGGGAACCGGGAAAGGAGATCAACGCGTCGGGGTAAAGACGGGCCGCCGCAACCATGGCGCCCAGGCAGTCGAAATCGGCATTGACGTGGGTGGTGATGACGTCCATCAGGCCCCCATCCCCCTGAACCGCCTGACCGCCTCGGGGATCATGTCGGCGTGAATGTTGCCGAAGGCCAGCCGCAGATACCCTTCCAGTCCGGGCCCGAAGACCTCGCCCGGCAGGCAGAGGATGGCGGCCTCGTCCAGCAGGCGTTTGGCGGCCTGGCGGCCCGTCATGCCGTTCCACGGGTGTCGCACCCAGCCGAAAAAGGCGCCGCTGGCCGCCAAATGGAACGGGTTGCCCGGCCGGGTGAACTCGCTGCGGAACAGGTCGTGGCGTTCCGTCATCATTGCACGGTTGGCCGCAACCCATCCTTCCAGGTGCTCCACGCCGAATTTCACGGCATGCTGGGTAATGCGCGGCTGGCAGACCGCCATGGTGTCCTGGGCCTTGAGAGCATGGTGTATGAAGGCAGGTGATGCGGCCAGCAGGCCGGCGCGGTAGCCGGTCAGGGCAAAGGTCTTGCCGAAGGAGGCGATCTGGACCAGGTGGTCGCCCCACTCGGGCCGGGCAAACAGGTCATGGGGCCGTGCCCCGCCCGGGATGAACTCGTTGTAGGTCTCGTCCAGGATCAGGGCGATCCCGCGACTCAGGGCCAGCTCAAACAGCTCGGCCAGCGTCGCCGGCGGGATGATGGCCCCTGTGGGGTTGCTGGGGGTGACCAGCAGGATGGCGCGGGTCTTGGAAGTGATCAGGGACTCAATGGCCGACAGCGACGGGAGGCCGGCGCTGGATTCGTCAAAGGGAGCGTAGACACCGCGGATGCCCAGCATGTCCAGCGCCATGGCATGGTCGAAGTAGTACGGGGCCTGCACCACCACCTCGTCCCCGGCGCGGCAGAGGGAGACCATGGCCAGCCAGAAGGCCTGGCTGGCGCCGATGGTCAGACAGAGGTTGGCGGCGGCGATCAGGGCGCCGTATTTCCGCCCGTAATAGCCGCTGACTGCCGCCAGCACCTCGGGCAGCCCCTCGTCGGGCGAGTATTTCGATGTCAGCGGGTCATCCAGCAGGCGTGCCAGGTAGCCGGTCAATTCCGGCGCTGGCGGGTAATCCGGCACCGCCTGGCAGAGATCGATGAGCGCCAGTCCGTTGTCCGGGCGGGCAGCAACCCACCCTTTCACCTCGGAGATGGGAGGAAAATTGACCTGTTCAATCAGTTCGGAAACGCGAAATTTCATGGGGCAGGCTCTTCTGGACCGGGATTCGTGTGAACAAACCTGAATCCGCTGGCGGAGCGAGATAAGACGGGAAGGCGCCACGGATTCAGGAACAAAGTATACACGTTTTTGCGCGGATCGACATAACGTTTTGCAATCACTGCACGGATATAGTATGTACTCCCTCAACGGATTTATTCGATAACCCGAGTAGTTCTAATCTGCCGCCAGGTAAATAGTGCAACGCAGAAAAGTAACTCCTCCCCCCAGCGGGGGGAGGCTGGGAGGGGGGAGCAGTGGGCCTGACAACCATTTCCCCCTCCCTGACCCTCCCCCGCTGGGGGAGGGAACCTGTTTAAGATGATTAGCGGAAGATTAGAACTAATCAGATTCGATAATGCATTGGCTTCTCCTTCATGCCCGCCTCGAAGCTGGTTGAGGAACCGAAAATGCCCGACATCGCATCCCCATCCCGCAAAACAAGCTGCGGCGCACCTCCTGTTACCACCCCAAGCGCGGCCAGGGTCCGGGCCGTCACACTGCTGACCTTCCTGCTAGCCTCCCTCTTGGGCGGCCTGGTCGTGCTGGCCGTCGAAGACTATCGTCTCCAGAACAGGCAGAAACAGGTCGGCGATATTGCCGACCACTTTGCCACCGCCATCCAGGACCGGTTGAATCGTTCCCTTTCCGCCACCTATGCCTTGGCCACGCTTATCCGCCGGGGAAACGGCCATATCGACCACTTTGATCGGCTGGGGACCGACATGCTTTCCCTCTACGACGGCATCAACAGCCTGCAACTGGTCCCCGACGGCGTCATTCGCCAGATCGTCCCGCTGCGGGGAAACGAAAAGGCCATCGGGTTCAACCTGCTGACCAGCACCGTACAAAGCAATGAGGCCTTCATGGCCATCAAGACCCGAAAATTGACCCTGTCCGGCCCATTCGAACTCATCCAGGGAGGTCAGGCGGTCGTGGGCCGGCTGCCGATCTTTCTCCACCGGCCGGATAACAGCGAATATCTCTGGGGCCTGGTAGCCGTCGTCATACGTATCCCCGACTTCCTTGGCGCCGTCAGGTTGCAACAGCTCGTTGAGGACGGCTACAACTACGAACTTTCCCGCATCAACCCTGATACGGCACAGCAAAACATATTTGCCCGCTCTTCTACTATGCCGCTCAAGGCGGCGGTACGTCACGACATCGACGTACCCAACGGTACCTGGACCCTTGGCCTGGAACCCCAAGCCGGTTGGCGTTCCACTTCGGCCATCGCCGGAGAGTGCCTCCTGGTGTTGTTCTTCAGCACGCTCCTCGCCATCATGCTGCGTACGCTGTACGAACGGCCGCTACTGTTGCGGCGGATGGTGGATGAACAGACGCGGCAGCTTTCCGAAACCAATCAAAGGCTGACTGCCGAGATACAGGAACGGGAGCGGGCCAGGGAGGCGTTGCGGGCCGGCGAAGAGTTCTACCGTACGTTGGTGGACAACCTGCCGCTGGGTGTCGTCCAGGTTGGCCGCGACCATCGCATCGTCATGGTAAACCGCACCCAGTCCGCCTGGTTCGGCCGTGCGCCGGAATCTTTTATCGGCCAACTCTGCCATGAACAGTTCGAAAAACGTGAGCACATCTGTCCCCATTGCCCCGGCATCGTTTCCAAGCAGACCGGCCGCGTCAGCCAGGTGGATACGGAGGCGATCAAGGATGACGGCAGCCGTCTCGCGGTGCGAATCCGTACCGTACCGCTCTTTGATGCTAACGGGACCGCCACCGGCTTCATCGAGGTGGTTGAGGACATAACCGAACGCAAACAGGCCGAGGATGACCTCCGCTGTAACGAAGCGAGACTGAGGGAATCTCAACGGGTGGCCCATATCGGGCATTACGAGTTGGACCTGACAACCGGCTTGTGGACCTGTTCGGAGGAACTGGATGCAATCTTCGGTATCGACGACAGCTACCAGCGGGATGTCCAGGGATGGTTGCAGGTCGTACACCCCGAGCAGCGGGACGAGATGTCCGCCTATTTTGCCCGGCACGTCGTGGGGGAAGGGCAGCCATTCAACAAAGAGTACCGGATAGAGCGGGTCAACGACCGCTCCGTTCGCTGGGTGCACGGGCTTGGCCACCTGGAATTCGGCGACAGCGGACAACTGCTCAAGATGTTCGGGACGATCCAGGACATCACCGAACGCAAGCAGGGAGAGACGGAGCGCCGCAAACTGGAGGCGCAGATGCAGCACACCCAGAAGCTGGAAAGCCTGGGAGTGCTGGCGGGTGGCATAGCCCACGACTTCAACAACATCCTGATGTCCATCCTCGGTCACGCCGAACTGGCAATGATGCGCCTCAATGCCGCTTCGCCGGCCCGCGACAACCTGCTCAGCATCGAGCAGGCCGCCCAGCGCGCGGCCGACCTCTCGCGCCAGATGCTGGCCTATTCCGGCAAAGGGAGGTTTGTTGTGGAGGCCATCGACCTGGGCGACCTGGTCTCGGAGATGACCCACATGCTGGAGGTCTCCATCTCCAAAAAGGCGCTTCTGCGCTTCAACCGGGTCCCCGATCTTCCTGCCGTCGAGGTCGATGCGACCCAGATCCGCCAGGTGCTGATGAATCTGGTCATCAACGCCTCCGAGGCCATCGGCGACAAAAGCGGCGTAATCGCCATCACGACCGGGGCCATGCAGTGTGACCACGGCTACCTGTCCGATGTCTGGCTCGCCGAACAACTCGCCGACGGGCTCTATGTCTACGTTGAGGTGGCAGACACCGGCTGCGGCATGGATCGCGATACCCTGTCCAGGATCTTTGACCCGTTCTTCACGACCAAGTTCACTGGGCGAGGCCTGGGCATGGCCGCCGTTCTCGGCATCGTACGCGGCCACAAGGGCGCCATCAAGATATACAGCGAACCGGGCAAGGGAACGACGTTCAAGATACTCCTTCCGGCTGCTGCCGGCCATGCGGGGCGATTGTCGGACATACCGACCGAGGAGTCACTCTGGCAGGGAAGCGGCACGGTCCTGCTGGTGGATGATGAAGATACCATCCGCGCCCTGGGGCAGGAGATGCTGGAGGCGCTCGGCTTCACCGCCCTGATTGCCCGCGACGGCCGGGAGGCCCTGGAGATATTCAAGGAGCGCGGCCAGGAGATCAGGGCGGTGCTTCTTGACCTGACCATGCCCCGCATGGACGGCGAGGAGACCTTCCGCGAGTTGCGCCGCATCAGTGAGGACGTACGGGTGATCATGTCCAGCGGCTACAACGAGTTCGAGGTGAGCCAGCGATTTATCGGCAAGGGGCTGACCGGCTTCATACAGAAGCCCTACAAACTGTCTGAACTGGGCAATGTTCTGCGCCAGACCCTGGAGCCTGACAAAGGGCGTCATGCCGCGCCATGAAAATTTGATTGTCAGGCGCTTCGATGCTATGATATCGCAGATTTCCCGACCGATTGACACCTGAATCCGTGCCGCCTCCATGCTTCCGTTTGTCCGGAAGGCCTCTGCCCTGCATTTCAGGATAGTATCGTCAGTCCGGCGGAGGACCAGCGGAGTGAGCGGTTTGTTACGGCATGGCGGCGGGCGGGCCCCGGCTCTTCCGGCCGCTGCGGCATTCCGGCGTCACGTATTCAGGAAAGAGAGGAACAACGATGTTGCATGACAACCTGAAATCGCTCGGCAGCGGTGCTACCGCCTATAGCTACGACCATCCGGAGGCCGGGCTGCTGGAGGCATTTCCCAGCCCCTTTGCCCAGCCCGATATGAACCCGGCCGGCGTGGTGGGAACGCTGCACATCGAGTGCCCCGAGTTCACCTGTCTCTGTCCCATGACCGGCCAGCCCGATTTCGCCAGGATCGTGATCGATTACCAGCCGGACCAGCGCTGCGTGGAAAGCAAGAGCCTCAAGCTCTACCTGGGGTCGTTCCGCATGCACGGCGAGTTTCACGAGGCCGGCGTCAACCGCATCTGCAACGACCTGGTCAAACTGCTCGACCCGCTCTGGCTGACGGTGCGGGGTGAATTCACTCCACGAGGCGGCATCCCCTTCTGGCCCACGGCCGAGTACCGCAGAAAATCACTATGAAACCTGCCACAGAGACACAGAGGCACAGAGAAAACCTTTGAAATAGAATCACACTTTTTGAAGTTGATCTGCTCGAAAAAGCCTCTGTGATTTCTCTGAGTCTCTGTGTCTCTGTGGCAAATGGCTTCAAGATTTTACCAACAAAGGAGTTTGAATGTTTACCACGTCTGATTTTAAAAAAGGCCTCGTCATTCAACTGGACGGGGCGCCCTGCGTGATTGTCGATGTCACCGTCAGTTCCCCCACGGCGCGGGGGGCCAACACCATGGTCAGGACCAAGTACCGCAACCTGATCACCTCCCAGGTATTGGAGAAAACCTTCCGTTCCGGCGACAAGGTTGACGAGGCCGACTATGGCCGTAACAAGGGGCAATTTCTGTATGCCGACGGCGGCAAGGGTGTGTTCATGGACCTGGAGTCCTACGAGCAGTTCGAGATGCCCGAGGGAGAGTTCGACGCACTGGCCCCCTACCTGCTGGAAGGGACCGAGGTGGTGCTGGGGCTGTTCGAGGGTCGGATGGTCAACGTTGAACTGCCCATGACCGTTGAGCTGACCGTCACCGAAACCGCGCCGGCCCTTAAAAATGCCACTGCCACGGCCCAGACCAAGGAGGCGATACTGGAAACCGGCCTCCGGCTTCAGGTACCTCCCTACCTGGAATCGGGCGAGCGGATCAAGGTCGATACCCGCGACGGCAGGTTCATCTCCCGCGCCTGATTCTCAACTCTCCCCAACCCAACCCAATCGGGTCCGGCCTTCGGGCTGGACCCGCCACCGGTACTACCCGCCAAGCATCTATAAACAGGCATCTGCCAGCAGATCATTTTCCACAGGCAAGCGTGCGTAAAGTTTCTTTACGTTTTGCGTAAAGCCGCATGAACAGGGCATCTGCATACCTTGCGGCACGCAACGTAAAGAAATTTTACGTTTTAAAAACCACAACAATAACAGATTGTTGCAACACACCTCGTTGCTTACGTAAAGAAGCTTTACGTTTTGCACCGCCATATTCACCCAAAATCGCAACCATCGCTCCCCCCACGTATCCCCCCATGGCGGCAAACCCCTATGAAACAGTCAGTTATAGAGCTTGGCATGGATTTTGGTTATATGGGTGCTACTGGTCATTCACCAGGATTTTTTCCATGTCCCAAGGAGGAAACTGTCGTGAGAAAGCAGGCGATAGCAAATATGGCGCATGACGAAATCCATGTTCAGGATGGCGCCACCAGGCAAGCCATCCTTGAACTGTTGCAGTCACGAAACATGCGGCCAGGTGATTCCATCAACATCATCCTTGCCCAGTTCGAAATCGAACGCAGAGGCATCGGCAATAACGAATTCAGCACTGGCGTGGTGCAGCTTCTCGACAGCGGGGTGCTTGACATGCAGGGCAATGCCTTCTATCTCACCCCAGCCGGATTCGAGGCGTTGAGGCATGGCAAGGAGCACGCCAATGCATAACTGCCCGGCATTTGCAACCGATAGGTACGGCCTGCCATTTTTGCGGCACAAGCCCACATCCGCCAAACTTGGCGTCGAAGGAAGCAGGATGCTTCGGAATGATTTCGAGTTTGTTGTCGGCCTCAAGCGGGAATTTTTTGCGCAACGGAAGATCCAGATGTTGCTCGCAACAATGGAAAAGAACGGGACCACCGCCTGGGAAACCTGGTGGCAGGTGGAATTTGCCCGGTTCCTTTATGGGCACCAGGACAAGCACGATTGGGCGCGTGATCACCATATCGAAATTGATCACGCACCGGTATCTGAAAAAGACAAGCTGATCGCCGACTTCATGATCAAGCCCCGCTATCATGGCATGGACAGGTCTATCCTGCTTGAGCTCAAACAAAGCGATTCAGTCAAGACCTGCATCACGAATATGGCAAAGGATATCCGTAAGATGGACAAAACAAAGTCAGGGGGAATCGATCAAAGAAGTTTCTGGGTGGTCGGCGTGCACCCGAGAGAGAACAAACAAGTCGTGAGGCGTGCGGTTAAACGTGTTGCCACGAGCTACGGGATCAAGATCTTTGATGTCCATACCCGGTACATCCTGAATACCGGCCTCGCCTATACGGTCTTTTAGGCGCAGTTCATTTTTCGCTTTACACCGCACCAAAACTGAAAAGCCTGCTTTTGCAGGCTTTTCAGTTTTACACACAGTTCGCAAAGCAACCCGTTACTCCCGCACATAGATATCCATGTCCGTTTCATGCACCATACCCATGATCCTGGCATATTCCGACTCGATCAGCAGATAGTGGTTATGGGTCTCGCGGACGTTCAACTCGTAAACCGCCCGCACCTCGGGATCACTCATCTTCTCGGCAGCCTCACGCAGAGCCTGTTCGAGATTTTTTTCCTTTTCCATGGCCACTTCCATCGCCTTCTGCTCGTTGAAATCCTCGGCCACTGACTTGGCAATCGATACCAGCCAGCCAGACTCATTATCGAACGGTGTGTCGAGGAAGGCGTCCAGGGAAGGGATGTCGCCTCCCCGGTAGATCCGGTAAAAGTGGCCGGCGTGTTCACGCTCTTCCCCGGCCAGAAGCTCGAACGTCCGCTTGGCATCGGCATCCTTCATCCGCTGACTGCCGTACTGATAAAAATGCATGGCGTTTTTTTCCGTCTGTATCGCGCGTTTGATCGCTTCCTGGACATCAATGCTCATGATCTGTCTCCCCCTGGTGGTATCCCGGTTGCTCATCGGGCTGCCGGTGCAGTTATGCTACCTCAGCCCTCCCGTTTGTCAAGCAGGCGGCAACATGATCTCACCAAGCTCAGGACAAAAAAACGCCCGGATCTCCAGGAGGGGGAAAGAGGAGAAACCGGGCGATAAAGAGGGGGGCGATAAACGCAACCCCCTCGTGCATATGTGTTCGGGTCAGTCCACCGACTTGCGCAGGAAGGTGGGAATGTCGTATTGGTCCTCATCCTCTTCCAGGTAGGTAACAACCGGTCTGACGCGGGTGGCGTTTTCCGTCTGCACACGGTCACGCTTGAAGGTAGGGATATCCAAGACGTTCTTGTTCACAATATGTTTCTCCACAAGCGGTAATGCGCCCCTGCGGATTTCACGCGCCTTGTCCGAGTCGAAGCGGTCGCCGAACCCGGTGGCAATGACGGTAACCTTGACCGTCTCGCCCAGATCGTCGTCCCTGACAACACCGATCTTGATGCTGGCCTCCTCGTGAACCTTCTCGTGGACGATGCGGTTGACCGTATTGTAGTCGTCCATGGTCATGGAGGCCGATCCGGAGATATTGACCAGCACCCCCTTGGCGCCGGAGATGTCGTTGTCCTCCAGGAGCGGGCTGGAAATGGCGCAGTTGACGGCGTCCGCGGCCCGGTTTTCGCCGGTGCCGGTGCCGATGCCCATCATGGCCATGCCGCGCACGCTCATGACCGTCTTCACGTCGGCAAAGTCCAGGTTCATCAGGCCGGTAGAGGTGATCAGTTCGGCAATCCCCTGCACGGCCTGGCGCAGCACGTCGTCGGATGGCTTGAAGGCGTCGAACAGCGACATGTTCTTACCGGCCAGGCTGATCAGTCGGTCGTTGGGGATGATGATCAGCGAATCCACATGTTTCTTGAGATCGTGAATGCCCTGTTCCGCCAGTTCGGCGCGGGCCTTGCCTTCGTAGGTGAATGGCTTGGTGACGACGCCCACGGTCAGGGCGCCAGATTCGCGGGCAGCCTCGGCGATGACCGGCGCGGCGCCGGTGCCAGTGCCTCCCCCCATGCCTGCGGCGATGAACACCAGGTCGGCACCCTTCAGGGATGCGGTCAACTGTTCACGGTCCTCAATGGCGGCATCCTTGCCGACTTCCGGTTTGGAACCGGCGCCGAGCCCCTTGGTGAGCTGCCTGCCGATCTGGAGTTTGACCGGGGCCTTGGAGGTGCGCAACACCTGGGCATCGGTGTTGGCGACGATGAAATCGACCTTATGTATATTACTGGCGATCATGGTATTGACGGCATTACCGCCACCACCGCCTACCCCGATCACTTTGATTACCGCACTCTGTTCAATTGTCTCGTCGAATTCAAACATCTGTTTCCCCCTTTGCCAGTGGCGATGAAACACCTATTTAAGGGTAAAATGTAAACGCATTTGGGCCAGGAATCAAAGGAAAAAAAATTAAAAAAATGTCCCGGCAAAAACGGTTGTAATATCGCCCTGTTCTCGATTACCCCGTTTAGAAGAACTCACGGAACCAGTTTTTCATACGGCCGAAAACCGAGCCGAACAGGTTGTTTTCCGATTTCGTGGTCGGGAACTCCCGTGCCCCGGAGTTGCGGCTGCCGTACACGATCAGGCCGACGCCGGTGGCGTAGACCGGCGAGTTGACCACATCGGTCAATCCGCCGATGCGCTGAGGCACCCCGCGCCTGACCGGCAGGTTGAAGATCTGCTCGGCCAGCTCAGGCATTCCCTCCAGGATGCTGGAACCGCCGGTGACGACCACACCCGAGGCGATGGTATCCTCAAGCCCGGATTTGACGATCTCGCGGTTGACCAGGGTAAAGATCTCCTCCACGCGGGGGCCGAGGATCTCGCACAACACGTTGCGGGAAAGTTCGCGCGGCTTGCGTCCGCCCACACTGGGCACCTCGATCTTGTCCTCCTTGCCCACCAGCGAGGAAAGGCAGCAGCCATACTTCTGCTTGATCTTTTCCGCCTCGGCCATGGGGGTGCGCAGGCCGACGGCGATGTCATTGGTCAGGTGATTCCCACCCAGGGAGAGCACCGAGGTGTACTTGATCGCCCCTTCGGAGAAGATGGCGATATCGGTGGTGCCGCCGCCGATGTCCACCAGACAGACCCCCAACTCCTTCTCGTCGCCCGACAACACCGCCTCGGAGGAGGCCAGTTGTTCCAGCACGATGTCTGCCACGTCCAGGCCGGCCCGGTTGCAGGATTTGACGATGTTCTGGGCGCTGGCCACGGCCCCGGTGACGATATGCACCTTGGCCTCCAGACGAACGCCGCTCATGCCGAGCGGTTCGCGGATGCCGTCCTGCTCGTCGATGATGAATTCCTGGGGCAGGATATGGATCACCTCGCGGTCCATGGGGATGGCAATGGCCTTGGCTGCGTCGATCACCCGGCGGATGTCCTCCTGGGCGACCTCACGGTTCTTTATGGCGATCACCCCCTGAGAGTTGATCCCCTTGATGTGGCCGCCGGCAATGCCCGCATACACCGACTTGATCTCGCATCCGGCCATCAGTTCGGCCTCGCTGATGGCCTTGCGGATAGCCCCCACCGTGCTTTCGATGTTGATGACCACACCTTTGCGCAGGCCGCTGGAAGGACTGGTGCCGATGCCGACGATATCGATGCCGTCGTCGGTGACATTGCCGACAATGGCGCAGATCTTGGTGGTGCCGATATCAAGACCGACGATCAGATTATCTTTTCTGGTAGCTGACATGCGCCCCCCTGCCTGTAATGAGAATTCATGAATTAGGTTCTCTTGATGACGATCCGGTCGCTGTAGTCAAGGTCAATGTAATGGAGTGACGGTCGCTGGGCCATGAGTTCCCGGTAGATGCGGGCGAAACGTTCCAGCTTTGCGCTGAAATCACCGGAGCCGATCTTCACCGGAAGCGCCCCGGAAGCGGTAAACATGGTAAAACCCAGGTCCTTATCGTAATGAATCTCCGACACATCTGCAAGGATAAATGCGCCCTTTTCGCGTAAAATCTTTAGAAGTTCACATGTTGTCTTGAGCGCCTCCCTGGTGCCGGCCGGGTCGCTGTTCATATCGTCTTCGCTGAAACCGGTAATGACCGGGTAGTCCAGCCGGTCTCCCTGGTTGAGAACCTTGAAAACGGTCCCGTTTTTATCCAGGTAGTAGATGAACCCCATATTGATCACGGCAACCGGCTCGCGCTCGGTAATGGCGATGGAAAGCCCGTCCGGAAAGAACCTCCTGATGCGGACCGTCTCCACCCACGGGTTTCGGGTGAGTTGTTCACCCATCTGTTTCAGGTTCAGGCGCAAGAGGTCCTTGCCCGGTTCGACGCCGGCCATGGCCATGATCTCCTCGCGGGTCACGTGCTTTGCGCTAGCAACATCGATGGTCTTGAGACGGCAGAATGTGGCCGAATTGAGGGCACGGCCCGCCGCATACACGAGCGCGCAGACCAACGTCACCCCCGCCAAACGGCTGGCGATTCTGCCCAGCGGACGCAGGTATTTTTTCAGGTCCAGCGGTTCGCGCTGCACCTTGACCCGGTTGGGGGCAACCTTTTTGCGTTGGTATGTGGAGGAAGAGAAATCCCGCACCTGTTCACTTCACCTCTATCTGCAACATTGCCGACTCGATGATCCGCTCCACCAGCGCCTCGAAGGGAAGCCCGGCCCCCTTTGCCGCGATCTCCGGCAAGAGGGAGAGCGCCGTCATGCCCGGCAGGGTATTGACCTCCAGCACATAACACTCACCAGCCGGCGTCACCAGCAGGTCCACCCGGCTGTAGCCCGAGCATCCCAGGCTGCGGTGGGCCGCCAGGCCGACCTGCTGCGCTGTTGCATAAAGGGCCGCTTCCAGGCGCGCCGGAAAGATGTGTTCGGCCATGCCGTCGGTGTATTTGGCCTCATAGTCGTAAAATTCGTTTTTGGGCACGATCTCGATGGCGCCGATGGGACGGTCGTCCAGAATACCGACCTGCACCTCCTGCCCCTTGATGAACTGCTCCACCAGGATCGCGTTATCGTGACGAAAGGCCATCTCCAGGGCCGCTGCCAGTTCGCTCTCCTGTTTGACGATAGATACCCCCACCGATGAACCCTCCTGTACCGGCTTGACCACCAACGGCAAGCCAAAGGGGAGTTCAGCCAGACGCACCGTTTCTCCTTGCCGGAAATGACGGAACGGGGCGGTGAGGATGCCGCAGGCGGCAAAGGTCTGCTTGCTGAAAAGCTTGTGCATGGCCAGGGCGCTGGCCAGTACACCGGAACCGGTATAGGGGATGCCCATCAACTCCAGAAGCCCCTGCACACAGCCATCCTCGCCATAGCGCCCATGCAGGGCAATGAAGGCAGCCTCGATCCCTTCCTCCACCAGCACGGCGGCCAGGTCGCGCCCTACGTCGATAGGCACCGCGTCATAGCCTTGCCCCAGGAGCGCCTTGTGTACCGCGGCCCCACTCTTGAGCGACACCTCGCGCTCGGCCGAGAGGCCGCCCATCAGTACGCCGATCCGTTTTGTCTTCATGCGTCCTCCCCCACGATCCTGACCTCTTCCTCCAGGACAATGCCACTGGTTTGCAGCACTGCCGCTTTAACCCGGGCAGACAGATCCAGGAAATCCCGCGCCGTGGCCCCTCCCCGGTTCACCAGGAAGTTGCTGTGCACCTCCGACACCTGGGCGCCCCCCACGACGGCCCCGCGCATGCCCGCTGCGTCGATCAGGCGCCATGAGGCCTGGCCGGGCGGGTTCTTGAAAAACGAGCCCGCACTGGGAAAGCCCACCCCATGCTTGGAGCGCCGCAGCTCGAAGTCCTTGCGGATCTCCTCCTCGGTCTGCTGCGGGTCCCGCTGTTCCAGTTGAAACAGGGCAGCCAGCACGATATCGCCCGGCATCAATGACAGGCGTCGGTAACCGTAGTCCAGTTCCGCAATACCGCATTCGGCAACCGCGTCACAGCGCAGCAGCGTCAGCGAGCGGGTCCGTTCCAGCAGGCCCGAGCCATAGGCGCCGGCGTTCATCTTTGCCGCCCCGCCTATGGTGCCGGGAATGCCGGAGATAAAGCCGATGCCTCCCAACCCCCGTTCCTGGGCAAAGCGCACCACGGCCAGGTTTTCCGCACCGGCCCAGGCCCGGATCCGGTCCGGCCCCACCTGTTCTATCTGCGAGAAGCGCTCCAGGGAGATGACCGCGCCGCGGATGCCACTGTCCCGTACCAGCAGGTTATAGCCGCCACCCCTGGCCATATACGGAACACCGTGAGCATTGAGCCAGCGGACCAGGGTTAACAGGTCATCCTGGTCGGCCGGCACCGCGTACAGGTCAGCCGGCCCGCCCACCTTGAGGGAGGTATGGCGGCTGAGCGGCTCGTTCTCCAGGAGTTCGCCGCGGAAGGACCGCCGGATATCGTCGTAGGCAACAGTCATGTGCCTTCTATTCTCCTTGCAGTTTTTTCAACAGCCCTTCACCGGCCTGCCAGATGTTGCCGGCCCCCAGGCTCAGCACGATATCGCCCGGCTTGACGATAGCGGCCAGGTGTTCGGGCAGGGTTTCCCGGTCGGCAACATAGGTGACATCCCGCTGGCCATGCTTTTTGATGGCGTTCACCAGGGCTTCGGCCGAAACCCCCTCGATCGGCTGTTCGCTGGCGGCATAGATATCGGTCAACACCAGGACGTCGGCGTCGTAAAAGCATTTGACGAATTCGTCAAACAGTTCCTTGGTGCGGGTGTAGCGGTGCGGCTGGAAGGCCACCACCAGCCTCCGCTCGGGCCAGCCGTTCTTGGCGGCCGCCAGGGTGGCCCTGATCTCGACCGGGTGATGGCCGTAGTCGTCCACAATCATGATGCCGTCCACCTCTCCCTTGACCTGGAAGCGCCGCCCAACGCCACCGAATTGGGCAAACCCCTCCTGGATCTGGGCAAACGGGACATCCAGCTCCATGGCCACGGCAATGCAGGCCAGGGCGTTCAACACGTTGTGGGCGCCGGGCATGGCAAAGGAAACCTCACCCATGCGGTACCCCTTGTAATGGGCCACGAACGACGTGTTGCCCCCCGCCAGCTTTATGTGGGTTGCCCGGATATCGGCCTGTGACGACAGCCCATAGGTGACGAAACGCTTCTTCACCCTGGGGATGATATCGGCGATGTTGCCGTCCTCCAGGCAAAGCACGGCCAGGCCGTAGAACGGGATCTTGTTGATGAAGTCCACGAAGGTGTCCTTGATCTGGTTGATCCCGCCTGTGTAGAAATCCAGGTGATCGGCGTCGATGTTGGTCACCACCGCGATGGTGGGGGAGAGTTTGAGGAACGAGCCGTCCGACTCGTCAGCCTCGGCCACCAGGAACTTGCCCTGGCCCAGCACGGCGTTGGTCCCCAGGGTGTTGAGCTTACCGCCGATAACGATGGTCGGATCGATGCCGCCGTGGGTCAGGATGGTGGCCACCATGGAGGTGGTGGTGGTCTTGCCGTGGGTGCCGGCAATGGCGATTCCGTACTTCATGCGCATCAGTTCGGCCAGCATCTCGGCCCGGGGGATGACCGGGATCATCCGCTCCCGCGCCTCCAGCACCTCGGGGTTGTCCTCCTGCACGGCCGTGGAGGTGACCACCACGTCCACGTTGGTCAGGTTCTCCCTGGCGTGACCGAAGTAGATCTCGCCGCCGATGGATGCCAGCCGCTCGGTGGTGTCCGACTGGCGCAGGTCCGAGCCGGAGACCTTGTACCCCAGGTTCAAAAGCACCTCGGCAATGCCGCTCATGCCGATGCCGCCGATGCCGACGAAGTGGATTTTTTCGATTCTATTTCCGTACATGGGATAACCCCTTTTTTGCCACAGAGGGCACAGAGAACACAGAGCTTGCTGTCATTTTTGTCGTCATGGTGCTTCGTATCCACAATCTATGACGAATTTCTGATTGATATGACTCAATGAATCTATTCAGATCGATTCTCTCTGTGCCCTCTGTGATCTCTGTGGCTAAGATGTTTTGCTTTTTACCATCTCGTCCACGATGATCCTCGCCGCGTCCAGGCGGGCCAGGCTGAAGGCCAGCCGGCCGGTACGACGGATGGTGTCCGGGTCGTTCATCAATTCCATGAGCATCCCTGCCAGCCGTTCCCCGCTCAACTCCCGTTCCAGCAGCATGAAGCATGCCTGTTTCTTGAGCAACGCCTCGGCGTTCCGGCGCTGGTGGTCATCCACCGCATGGGGAAAGGGGATGAAGATGCAAGCCTTGCCGGTTGCGGTCACCTCGGCAATGGTGGTGGCCCCGGCCCGGCAGATCACCAGGTCGGCCCGCTGGTAGGCCGTTGCCATGTCGTCGATAAAAGGAATTGCCGCACCGTCGAAACCATGCCGCCGATAGGCCTCGGCAACCTCGTCGCTATCCTTGGCGCCGGTCTGATGGCAGATCTCCAGCCTGTCGCTGATCCGCTCCAGAAAGGGGAGTGCCCCCAGCATGGCCATGTTGATGGCATGGGCCCCCTGGCTGCCGCCAAATACCAACAGCCTGAAACGTCCCTGACCACCGGTCCTCGGCTCCTCGCCGGCAGATTTGGCGGCCTGTTCCAGGATCTGGCGCCGCAACGGATTGCCGGTCAGGAGTGTCCGCTCCTTTGGGAAAAACTTTGCCGACTCCTCCAGCGTGACAAAGACCCGGTCGACAAATTTTGCCAACAACTTGTTGGTCATTCCGGGGATGGCGTTCTGCTCATGGATAAAGCGCGGGATCTGCATGCCCCGGCTGGCCAGCACCATGGGGAGGGAGGCATACCCCCCCACACCCAGCACCAGATCGGGCTGAAACTCCTTCAGTATCTTGCGCGACTGGGCATAGCCATAGAGCATCATCAATGCCCCCTTGACCTGGCTGAGGCCTCCCTTGCCGCGGATGCCGGCGGCCGAGATCAACTCCAGCCGGTACCCGGCGGCCGGCACTGCCCGTGCCTCGATGCCCCGTTCGGTGCCGACGAAAAGCACCTCGCTACCACTGTAGCGGGAGAGGAATTCCTCGGCCACGGCAATACCGGGAAAGAGATGACCGCCGGTGCCGCCACCGGCAATGATCAGTCTCATCGTTCCTCCTTGATGCTGATGGCGGAGATCTTCAGTCCGGACGATATGTTGAGCAGGATGCCTACGCTGAACAGGCTGATCAGCAGCGAGCTGCCGCCATAACTGATAAAGGGGAGCGCAAGACCCTTGGTGGGAAGCAGACCCGTTACCACCCCCATGTTGACCGTGGCCTCGATACCGAACAGCACGGCGATCCCCAGGGCCAAAAAGCGGCCGAAAGTGTCGGGCGCGGCCACGGCAATGCGCATGGCACGCTGCACCAGCAGGAAGAACATACCGATGATTATCCCTACACCCAGAAACCCCAGCTCCTCGCCCACCACGGAGAGGATAAAGTCGGTATGCGCCTCGGGCAGATAGAACAGCTTCTGTTTCCCCTCGCCCAGACCCTGACCGAATACGCCTCCGGTCCCCAGGGCCAGCCAGGACTGGATGATCTGGAACCCCTTCCCTTCGGGATCGCTCCAAGGGTTGAGGAAGGCGTCTATGCGCCCCTTGTGATAGCCATGGCTCAGCTTGATGGCCAACAGGGGCAAGGAAAGCAGGAACATGGACACGATGTAGGTCAGGCGCGTACCGGCTGCAAAGAGCATGGCCATGGACACCGCTGCCAGGGTCAGTGCCCCGCCCAGGTCCGGTTGCAGCACCAGAAAGCAGATCAGAAACATGAGCACGATCATGTAGGGGATGAACCCGGCGGTCAGGGATTTTACCTTGTCCTGCTTCTTGTCCAGCGAATAGGCCATGTACATGATCAGGGCCAGCTTGGCCATCTCCGAGGGCTGCAGGTTAAAGCCGGGCAGCTTGATCCATCGGGACGAGCCGCCCACCTTGCCGCCGATGCCCGGTATCAGCACCAGCCCCAGCAGCACCAGGCAGAGCAGCAGGGCAGGCACGGCCAACTGTTTCCAGGCATGGTAGTCGATGCGCATCACCACCAGCATGATCGTGAAGCCGAACAAGGCAAACAGCCCCTGGCGTTTGAGGAAGAAGAAGCCATCGTGAAAGCGTTTGGCGGCCATGACCGACGATGCGGAGTAGACCATCACCACCCCGAAGCAGGTGAGCGCAATGGCCATCAGCATGATAATCAGGTCGTATTCTTCCAGTTTTTTGAGCATAGGTTTCTTCCTTGAAATACTGTCGGACGTGTCCGACCGGTCCGACTAGTCCGACAGATTCTTTACCGCTTCAATAAAGCGTTGCGCCCGCTCCTCGTAATCACGGAACATGTCGAAGCTGGAACAGGCCGGAGACATCAATACCGTGCCGCCCGGCTCCGTGATCTGCGCCGCGAGCCAGACCGCCTCCTCCAGGGTCGCTGCCCGGTGGGTATCGGTCAACGCCCCCAGTTCGGTCTGCATCCGGTCGGCGGCCTCGCCGATCAGGATCAGATGCCGCACCCGCTCCTGGATCAGCGGCACGAGCGGGGTATAGGAGCCCCCCTTGTCCTTGCCCCCCGCGATCAGGGTAATTGCGTCGAAACTCTCCAACGCCTTTTCAACGCTTCCCACGTTGGTGGCCTTGCTGTCTTCGTAATATCGGACACCGTTCTTCTCGCGCACAAACTCCATGCGGTGGTGCAATGCCTCGAAATCACGCACGCACTCGAAACTCTTGTCCGGTTGGCAGCCCTGCAGCAGGCAACAGGCCAGGGCGGCCATGATGTTCTCCAGGTTGTGCACCCCCTGCAATCGGAACCCCTTGGTCGGGAAGAGCGTTTCCCGGCCATAGCAACGGAAGATAATCTCGTTGTTCCGGTGGAAGATCCCCTCGTTCAACTCCTGCCGGCGGCTGAAGGGAAACAGCCGCGCCTTCAGGCCTTGGGCATGCTCCCAGACCAGCGGGTCGTCTGCGTTGACCACAGCAAAATCATCGCCGGTCTGGTTTTCGAAGATGCGCAGCTTGGCGTCAATGTACTCCTGATACGTGGCATAGCGGTCCAGGTGATCCTCGCTGATATTGAGCAGGGCCGCCACTGTCGGGCGGAAACCGGTGATCCACTCCAACTGGAAGGAACTGATCTCGGCGACAACGCGCTCAACCGATTCGCCCGATTCTACCAGTTCGATCAACGGGTCACCTATGTTGCCGCCAACATAGGTGGCAAACCCGTTGGCCTTGAAGATCTCCCCTGCCAAGGTGGTGGTTGTTGTCTTGCCGTTGGTGCCGGTAATGGCCACCAGCGGTACGTTGATAAAGCGCGAGGCCAGCTCGATCTCGCTGACGATCTCCCGGCCCGCCTTGTTCGCCATCACCAGTTGGGGCAGGTCCATGGGGACACCGGGGGAGACAACGATCAGATCGCTTTCCAGGAAATCGACCGCATCGTGGCGGCCCAACACGAAACGGATCGCGTGGCCTTCAAGCTCCGTGGTCACAGCGGCCAGCGAGGCATCGTCCCGCATGTCGGTGGCAGTGACCCGCGCCCCGGCCTTGGCCAGGAAACGGGCACACGCTACTCCGGTTTTGGCCAGACCTACTACGAGGATGTTTTTGTCTTTAAGTTCCATTTTAAGGCCTTTACACCTGCCACAGAGACACGGAGACACAGAGGTTCACGGAGAAATCCAAAAAATAACGGCTTTGACCAAAAAAATTGTTTTCTCGCCTTTCTCTGTGTCTCTGTGGCTCTGTGGCAGATTTTATTACCGCATCTTCAACGTCGAGATAGCCACCAACGCCAGAATAATGGTCAGTATCCAGAACCTGACAATGATCTTGGGCTCCGCCACCCCCTTCAGCTCGAAGTGGTGGTGAATCGGCGCCATGCGGAATATCCGCTTGCCGCGGTACTTGTACGAACCCACCTGGAAGATGACCGATAAGGCCTCTACCACGAACACCCCGCCCACGATCACCAGCAGGATCTCCTGTTTGGTCAGCACGGCTATGATGCCCAGGGTGCCGCCCAGGGAGAGCGAACCCACATCCCCCATGAATACCTCGGCCGGATAGGAGTTGTACCAGAGAAAGCCCAGACCGGCCCCCACCATGGCCCCGCACAGTACCGCCAGTTCGCCGGCCCCCGGTACGCGGGGCACCTGCAGGTAGGCCGACAGGGTGGCATGACCGGCGATATAGGAGAACAGCATGTAGGTGGCGGCATTGATGGCCACCGGGCCGATGGCCAGCCCGTCCAGCCCGTCGGTCAGGTTGACCGCGTTGCTGGCCCCTACGACCACCAGCGCCACAAAGGGGATGGAAAATAGCCACAGATTGGGGTGGAAGTTCTTGAAGAACGGAAAGTAGAGTTCCTGGTTGAAGCCGGGCTTGAGGAACAGGAACACCGCCACGGCCCCGGCCAGCAGGACCTGCCAAAACATCTTCTGGCGCGCCGAAAGCCCCTTGGGGTTCTTCTCCACGACCTTCTTGTAATCGTCCACGAACCCTATCACGCCGTAGCCGACGGTGATGAACAGGGTAATCCAGACATACTGGTTGGACAGGTCGGCCCACAACAGCGTCGGGATAATGATGGCTGCCAGGATCATCACGCCACCCATGGTGGGGGTGCCCTGTTTCTGCAGGTGCGACTCCGGGCCGTCGGTGCGGATCACTTGGCGTGCCTGAAGGCTTTCCAGCTTCCTGATGATCCACGGCCCCAGCACGAAACAGACCAAGAGCGCCGTGATCATGGCGTAGATGGTGCGGAAGGTGAGATAGCGGAATATGTTGAACAGCTTGACGCTGGATGCCAACGGATAAAAGAGATGATAGAGCATATGATTCTCCGTGGTTACGTGGGGGCGAAACCGAGTCCGCCCTGGTACAATGTCAACGGCGATGCCGATATGGGCGCATGCAATGCGCCCCTACGAAATCCTGTTCCTGATGCCTTCCGCGACCTTTTCCATGCGCATCCCGCGCGATCCCTTGACCAGCACGAAATCACCGGCAAGGGCACGTGAAAGGATGTCAGCCACGATCTCATCATGGCTATCGGTTCTGACGACCGCGGTTGGTGGCATACCGGCCCCTAGCGCACCCTCGGCCGTGTGGGTGGTCAGGTCACCGTACAGGTAGAGCCGGTCGGCAACCGCTGCGGCCCGGCTGCCCAGTTCGCGATGCAGTGCGGCTTCGTCACCCCCCAGTTCCAGCATGGCGCCCAGGGCCACGAATGCCCGCCGGTCGCCTTTCAAGCCGGCCAGGGTGGCCAGGGCCGCCGCCATGGAGGCCGGGTTGGCGTTGTAGCTGTCGTCGATCAACACCAGCCCGTGAACCTGTTCCACCTGGAAACGCTTATCATAGGGGCGGAACCCCTCCAGCCCGGCGCGGATCATCTCCACCGGGATTCCCAGGGCATGGGCCGCCGCTGCCGCCGCAAGGGCGTTATGGATATTGTGGCTGCCAAAGGCATGCAAAAGAACGGTAACGTCGGCGTCGGGCAGGTGCAGGGTGAAACGCTGCCCGTCAATGCCGAGCGGCATGATCCCCGTTGCCCGAATGTCCGCATCCGCAAGACCGAAAGAGATCCGCCGCACCCCGTCGGGCGACGGCAGGACGGCAATCAGCGGATCGTCCGCATTGTACACGGCACAGCCGCCGGCAGTGAGGCGCAGCAGCAGTTCGCCTTTTGCCCTGGCCACATTCGCCACGCTCTCCATGCTCTCCAGGTGGGCCGGAAAGGCGTTCAGCACGATGCCCACCTGCGGAGCGGCTATCCCGGCCAGGCGGTCGATCTCGCCCGGCTCACTCATGCCCATCTCCAGCACGGCCCAGTAATGTTCCGGCCCCAGACGAAACAGCATCTGGGGCAAACCGATCAGGTTATTGAGATTGCCAGCGGTCTTGAGACCCGCCCCGCTTCGTTCCAGGATCGCGGCCAGCATCTCCTTGGTGGTGGTCTTGCCGTTGGAGCCGGTTACGCCGATGACCGGAATGGTGAACCGCCCGCGCCAGGCAGCAGCCAGGTCGCCCAGGGCATACAGGGTGTCCTTCACGACAATGACGGCCACCTCGGATGGGACGCCCGCCAAGGGCATCGCCTCCGCAAGAACAACCCTGACCCCTTTGGCAACCACCTCCGCGATAAACGCATGGCCATCGAAGCGTTCGCCCCTAAGCGCTACGAACAGCTCACCCGGCGCTACGCTGCGGGAGTCGGTGGAAACGCCGGTTATTGCCCCGGTCTCCGGCCCGACGATCCTGCCGCCGGTGGCGGAGGCTATCTCAGGGATGGTGAACATCACGGGGCCAACTCCGCACATACCTGCGCCGCCTCTTCCCGGTCGTCGAAATGATGCTTGGTGGTGCCGATGATCTGGTAGTCCTCATGCCCCTTGCCGGCCAGCAGCACGATATCTCCCGGCAGGGCCAGCCTGATTGCCAGACGGATCGCCTCATGCCGGTTCTCCAGCATGACGAATCCCTTTTCACTGAAGCCGTCGGAAAGCCCCCCAATGGAATATTCCCGGATGGCGAGCCCCAGGATGCCTTCCCTGATCTGCCTCAGGATGCTGAGCGGTTCCTCGGTCCGGGGATTGTCGGAGGTCACGACGGCAAGATCGCTCAACCCCACCGCGATCCTTCCCATGATCGGACGCTTGCCCGGATCACGGTCGCCACCGCAGCCGAATACGGTGATGATCCGGCCGCTGGCAATCTGCCGCAATGTGGTAAGCACGTTTTCCAGGGCATCCCCGGTATGGGCGTAATCCACCAGCAGGGTGATACCGAGGCTGTTGTCCACCCGTTCCAGCCTGCCGGGCACCGTGGTATGTCCCTCGATGCCGGCCTTGATGGCCGCCAGATCCAGATCGAGGGCAATGCCGGCCGAGGCGGCCGCCAGGATATTGGAAAGGTTAAAACGTCCCAACAGACGCGAGGCAATAGGGATCTCGCCCTTGGGCGTGATCAGCATCGCCTGGATACCGTCAACCGTGGAGGCAACGTCCACGGCCCGCACGTCCCCCGGAAAATCCACGCCGTAGGTGATGACCGGACAGGCCGCATGCTCGGCCACGGCGGCACCGTAGGCATCGTCCATGTTGATCGCGGCGCGGCGCCGGGGCTTGCCGGTTGTGGGGCAGAGCAGTTGGGAAAAGAGCCGCTGCTTTGACTCCAGATACTGTTCCATGCTGCCGTGGTAATCCAGATGATCGCGCGTCAGGTTGCTGAAGATGCCCACGTCGAAGTGGCAGCCGTCCACCCGTCTCTGTTCCAGGGCATGGGAGGAGACCTCCATCACGAACGCCTGGGCGCCGGCATCTGCCAGGTGCCGGAAAGCTGCCTGCAACTCGGTGGACTCGGGCGTGGTGTGGGATGCCGCAAACGTGGTGGCACCAAAGCGGTAGCTGATGGTGCCCAGCACCGCTGCCGGTATGCCGGCGGCAGCCAGGATGGCCTCGATAATGTAGGTCGTGGTGGTCTTGCCGTTGGTGCCGGTAATACCGATCAACGGCAGGTTTGCCGTGGGATCGCCATGGAACGCGGCGGCCATGCGGGCCATGGCCCCCCTGCCGTCGCTGACCCTGACCCAGGGGATGCCGGGCGGTGCATAGGTGTTGTCTTCAAGCACCACCGCGGCTGCACCGGCCGCACACGCCTGGCCGATGAAACGGTGACCATCGGCGGCAACACCGGCCAGGGCAAAGAAAAGCGAGCCCGGCCCTACCCGGCGCGAGTCGCAGGTAAGGTTCGTAATCTCAACCGCCCCGTCACCATGGAGTTCCATGTTCGTGAGCGGGCCAAACATCTGTGCAAGTTTCATACGCTCTCCGAAAAATGGTCAAACCTGTCGCCAACCGGTCGGGCTGTGCAGGTCATGCGGAAGGGGTGAATTTTATCCAGACCTCGTCGGTTCCCCTGATCTTTTGCCCGGGCGGCGGGTTCTGTTCCATGGCCCGGCCGCTCCCCATCAACCTGATATTGATGTTGCGTTTTTCCATTACCTGCATGACGCGCCGCATGCTCATGCCACGGAAATTGGGCATAACCTCCCCCTCGGCGGGCATGTCCAGCAAACCGCCTTCCGCAAGGGCCTCTTGCGGCGGAGGGGGACTGGCGCTGGCTTCTATGACCTTGGTACCCTTGGTGCCCTTGGCTACATCTGAGTGAGGCGTGAACTTGAGGTAGCCGAGTGCATTGAGTGCGATTGCCCGAAAGGCCGGGGCCGCGACGACCCCACCATAGGGGCTGGTCTTGGGTTCATCCACCACCACCAGAATGGTCAATTTGGGTTTATCGGCCGGGACGAACCCCACAAAGGAAGCGGTCCGCTTGGTAGCGGAATAACCATGGGTGACCGGATCGACCTTTTGGGCGGTACCGGTCTTTCCTGCCGTGCGGAAACCCTCCACGGCTGCATTCATGCCGGTCCCCCCGTTGGTGGTGACCCCCTCCATCATCCGGGCAACCTTCCGGGCCGTATCCTCTGAAATGACGCGGTGCACGACCTGAGGTTCGAAGCGTTGCACTTCCCGGCCGCTGTCATCCAGGATACGTTCGACGACATACGGCTTCATCAGAAGGCCGCCGTTGGCGACCGCCGAAACAGCTGCCGTCAGTTGAATGGCCGAGGCCGAAACACCCTGGCCGAAGGAGATGGTGGCCAGATCAACCCCATACCAACGCCGTTTGTTGCGAAGGTTGCCGGGGGATTCGCCCGGCAGATCGATACCGGTCCGTTCACCGAAACCGAAGTTCCTCAGGTACTGGTACAACCGGTCATCACCAAGTTTCATACCGATCTTGGCGGCGCCGATATTACTGGAGTACTTGATGATATCGGCAACCGACAACCGGGCAAAGCTGTGGGTGTCGTGAATGGTGCGGTCGGCAATGGTATAACTGCCATTCTCGCAGTTGATGACATCCGTGGGCTTGACGAGCTTCTCCTCCAGGGCACCGGCGACTAGGAATACCTTGAAGGTCGAGCCGGGCTCAAAGCTGTCAGACACGGCATGGTTGCGCAACTGAAGCGGTGAGTAGCGGGAAAAGGCGTTGGGATTGAAGGACGGGTAATTGGCCATGGCCAGAATCCGGCCCGTATCCGATTCCATTACCAGGGCCATGCCGCTCTTGGCACCGCTCGTGGTGACCGCCTTGGCCAGCTCCTTTTCCACATTGTACTGGATATTCTCATCCAGCGTGAGAAAGAGGTTCTTTCCCGGTTCGGACTTTTTGACCATCGCATTCTTGAAGGCGATGTCGCGGCCCAGCGCATCCCGCTCGGTGATCACATACCCGGTATTGCCGAGGATCACCGAATCGTACTTGAGCTCGACTCCCTCCAGGCCGACGGGATCGGTACCGGTAAAACCGATGACATTCGAGGCGATCTCGCGGTTGGGGTAAAATCGCTTGGACTCCGGTATGAACCCGATGCCGCGCAGCTTCAGGTTCTTGATGCGGCTGGCCTGTTCAGGGGGCAGGCGGCGTTCCAGCCAGACAAAATGCTTGTTGCCGGACAGTTTCTTGACCATCTCCTGCTGTGACGCGCCCAGAATCGGAGCCAGGAGCGTTGCCGTTCCTTGTATGTCCTGGATGTGACGCGGTTCCGCGTAACAGGAGTCCATGTCCACGGAGACAGCCAGGGGGGTGCCGTTACGGTCCATGATGGCGCCCCGCGCCGGGGTAAGAGAAACCACTCGTTGATGCTGTTTTTCGGCCTTCTTGACCAATTCCTCGTGCTGCATGATCTGCAGGTAGAATGCCCTGCAGGTAACGCTCAGGAACAACAGGCCGAAGAACGTTCCGATCATGATGATCCGGACGCGGGCCCATTTTTCCCGTTCGTCCTTCATTTTACGAGAACCACCTGTTGTTCGGTCGGCAACGCCATGCCCAGTTCACCCTTGGCGATCACCTCGACCCGTGCGGGGGTTTTCAGGGATGCGGCCTCCAGATTGAGCCGTTTCTGTTCCTGCTCCGCCTCCTTCAGCAACCGGCTCGACTCGGAAATCTGCAGGTTCAGATCGATCAGCTTGCAGCGGGACCAGACATGGAAGACGGACACGATGGTGAAGAGGATCATGCAGATCATCAGGTATTTGAAGATATCGAGTCGGTGGGACGCCAGTTCCACCCCGCTGAGGGGTCGCGGGGCAATGACCTTGCCGTAGCCGGTTCTTGCGTGTGCCATAATCCACCTCCGTAATTCTGTTGCACCCCTTTTTCAAAGAGGACGTTACTGCACCTCTGTTACAGCTTCTCCACCGCCCGCAGCTTGGCGCTGCGTGACCGCGGGTTATTCGCGATTTCCTCGTCCGTTGCCATGACCGGCCGGCCGGTCAGAACCCGCACCCGCGGCTTGTTGCCGCAGACACAGACCGGAAAATTGCGTGGGCAGGTGCAACCTCCGGCATACTCGCGAAAGACGTGCTTGACGATCCGGTCCTCCAACGAGTGAAACGAGATGACCACGCCACGCCCGCCCGGCTTCAACCGGTCAACGGCACTTCTCAGTCCCTGTTCGAGGCGCTCCAGTTCCCGGTTGACCGCGATCCGCAGGGCCTGGAAGGTGCGGGTGGCCGGGTGGATACGCTCTTCCCACTTGGCCTTTGGTATGGCCCCCTTGACAATATCCACCAACTGCAGCGTTCGTTCTATGGGTGCTTCCCCACGGGCCTTGGCGATAAAGGCGGCAATGCGCCGGGCCCAGCGCTCCTCGCCATATTCCTTGATGATCCGCTCAAGTTCCGCTTCCGGCAGGCTGTTTACCAAGTCCGCCGCCGTGTCGCCTTGGCTACTGTCCATGCGCATGTCCAGCGGCGCATCCTGCTGGAAACTGAAACCGCGTTCACCGCTGTCCAACTGATGCGAGGAAACCCCCAGGTCAAGGAGAAAACCATCCAGCCGCTCGATGTCAAGCTTGGCCAGATGCTGTTCAAGCTCGGCAAAATTGCCATGCACCAGCCTGATGCCATCGCCGTGGCCGCTCAGGCGTTGCCGTGCTGCCTCCAGCGCCTCCCGGTCCTGATCGATACCGATCAGAAGACCGTTACCGGGGATGCAACGTTCCGCGATCAGGCTGGCGTGACCGCCCCCTCCCAGGGTGCCGTCCAGATAGGTGCCGCCTGGCGCAGGCGCCAGAAAGTGGATGACCTCGTCCGGCAGGACGGACAGGTGGCGGAAGTCGGACACTCAGATCCCCAGACTGGCCAGCGCTTCGGATTCCTGCGGGAAATTCTTCTCGTCCTGGGCATTGACCCTGCCGTAGGTTTCCTTGCTCCAAACATCAAAGCGCTTACCCATGCCGACAAACCAGATATCCCGTTCCAGGCTGGCGTGAACGCGCAGTGCCGGCGGGATCAGCACCCTGCCCAGCTTGTCGGTGCTCCCCTCGACAGCCGGGGCCAGTACCTGGCGCTTTATGCTGTTCAACTGGACCGAGGTGAAGCCGCCCTCGTTGGCCAGGATTTTCTGTTCAAGCTCTCGCCACTCCCCGATCGGATAGACAGAGAGGCCGCGACCATAGGAACCATCACCGAAATCCACCGGCGTGGCCTTGGTGATGATGAAGCGCTCGTCACCAAAGAGGCCGGTCAGGGTTTCACGGAACTTGGCCGGAATGCTGGTTCTCCCCTTCCCATCGATTGTGCTCAGGTTCTCTCCCCCGAACATGGCGCCCCTTCCATTTCTTACCACTAATTTCCACTTTTTACCACTGTGCGGGAATATATAGCGCTGGTCAAGGGGCGTGTCAAGATAAATAAAGGGTTTCTTAAGTACATGGTCACAAAAAAAACCTCCCCTGTTTCCAGGAGAGGTCCATTGCTTCCGTTCGCAACAGAGGGCCTATTTCTTGCGTCGATCCAGGAGCGAAACCACCTTGGAGGCGCCGCCTTCCGGACGTGGACGGCCGTGCTGTCCCTTTTCTTCCTGTTCCTTCTTGAGACGCTCCTCCTCAACCGGAGAAACGACCGGCTCCATTCGGATCGGCGTCCCGCCCATGGTAAAGTCGGCGCCTTCCAGCTGGTATTCATCCAGTATCCAGGTAAAAACCTGCAACGGAAAGGTGAAGACCATCAGGCGCACCTGCCACCACCCCGGCTTGACGTCGGGGGTGATCTCCTCGATGCGGGCATAGAAGCCCGGTTTTTTATCGACATGGATGAGAACGATGTCGTGGGTAGTTGCCATGGTATATCCTCGTTGGTTGATGGTAAATTACACCTGATCGCAACTGAGCAGGAGCGCCCGGTCAAGCCGGCGCCCGGCAACCCGGTTGGCTTGGGAGATGGTGTCCCGCAGCAGGCCTTCGGTGGCATACAGCGTCGTGCGTTTGTCCGACCCCATCTCCATTTCAACCTGTTCGCAGTTAAAAACCACACAGGTCATGGGTCTGAAGCGGGGCTGCATGAGGCAGCCGGTCTCCCCTGAATAGGGACAGGCCGGGCTCCTGCTGAAGTCGGGTACGACCGGTTCAGTTCCGTCCATGCGGTAAGCCAGCAGATCCAGCACGCTGACGTGATACTTGCCGTTCAGGCAACACTGCCCTGCACACGCCCGACAGATGGAGGCACTGCCAACGGCAAGCGTCTGTTCGAGCAGATCCTCCTTGAGGCGCATGATCTGACCGGCCAGTGCATCAAGCTTCAACCTCATGCCGGGGTCGAGCCCTTCATACTCGCTGTCGGCGGCCTTTACGGCCCGGTTCCATCTCTGCTGGTCGTCCACGCGATCCCATTCAAAAAAAATTGGTTGAAGCAGTCCGTAAGCCGGGTTCTGTTCCCGGGTCGGGTTACCCCTTCCCGGACGATGGCCATTCATCTGGGTCTGCCGTTACCGACAGCCTCAAGCGACCAACCCGGAGGCACGGGCGGGCCACCCTTGACGCCTCCCTATTAGGTCTTGCTCCTGATGGGGTTTACCTGGCATCCGCCGTCACCGACGGACCCGGTGAGCTCTTACCTCACCCTTTCACCCTTACCTGCGCATGGCAGGCGGACTTCTCTCTGTGGCACTGTCCCTGGGGTCACCCCCGCTGGACGTTATCCAGCATCATGCCCTGTGGAGCCCGGACTTTCCTCTCCCGGTAAACCGGGGGCGGCCATCTGGACTACTTCAACCAAACTGTTTGCAGCGTTGTCGGACCTGTCGGACTCGTCAGACAAGTCAGACAGATTAAACTTGCTAGCCTACCCCTGTTGTTGCTTTAAAATCAGCACCCGCTGACAATGGGGGCAACTGATCATATCGTCGCCACGGAAGAGGCTATTGTAGAGCTGTGGCGGAAGGTTCATGTTGCACCCCAGGCAGTAACCGTCGCGGGCAATGGCGACCGCCTGGCCGCGCCGCTGGCCGCGCAAGCTGTTGTAGCGCTTAAGCAGGCTTGCGGGCAGTTGTTTGGCGATCTCATCGCGCTTGGCCTGATCGGCGTCGATATCCTTCTGGGTTGCGGCAATCTCGTCCTGCTTCTCCTGGCGCCGCTGGGCCGTGTTCTGCTCCAGTTCAGCCAGGCTGGCCGACTTTGCGGCGCTTTCGCCCTTCAGCTCCTCAATCTGCCCGATCGTCCGCAGGATCTGTTCTTCCAGTTCGGCCGTCTGCTTGCGGGCCGCGGTGATTTCACGCCCGATGGCCTGGAACTCCTTGTTGGTCTTGATCTCCTTCATGTGGGACTCGGAGCGGTGTATGTTTTCCTGCTCGGTGGCAAGCAAGCCCTCCCGCTCCCCTTTTTCCTGCTCCAACTGGGCAATACGTGCATCCAGCCCGGCCAACTCCTCGCGGGCGGCGTCCAGCCCCTGCTCAATCCCGTTCACCTCGCCATGCAGGCTGTTCTGCCCATTTTTCAGTGCATCGATGCGAAGATCGATCTCCTGCAGCTGCTCCAACATCTCAAGTCTCTTTTTCAAATCCGCTTCCTCCTGGTACCGATGATGTGATGGTAGTATGTTTATTGTGCCTGACAATATCTGAACGGATCGTTTTCCACGCGGCACGAAAGTACCTCGCAGTCAGGGTAACCGGCCGCCGTGAGCATCAGCCGCAGCCGCTCGCCGACATCGGTCACCATGATATGTTCGCTGGGAAAGTGGCCGGCATCGACGAGGGCAATTCCCAGTTCTTCCGCGTCGCGTGCATCATGGTATTTCACGTCGCCCGTTACCAGGCAATCCGCCCCGGACCGGGCTGCCTCCCGCAACAGGGATGCGCCGCTGCCGCTGCACAGGGCAACCTTTGCGACCATGAGAGCGGGATCGCCGACATACCGCAAACGCGGAGCAGGCAATCGTTCTCCCACCCGGGCAGCAAAATCAGCGAGCGACAAGGGGCGCTCAAGCTGGCCGATTCTGCCCAACCCCAGAGTGTCTCCTTCGTTCAAGAGCGGATAGATGTCGAAAGCCGGTTCCTCGTAGGGATGGGCGGCCACGAGCGCCTTGACGGCCCGCCCCAGGTTGGCACGACAGACCAACAGCTCCAGGCGGCGCTCCGGAACCCGCTCCTGGGAACCGATGGTGCCGATGAACGGCGTGGCGCCATCAAGCGGAGTAAAGGTGCCTTCACCGGTTGCGGCAAAGGAACAGTCGCGATAAGCGCCCAGGTTTTCGGCATGGGGAAACAGGGCCGTGCGCACCCGTTCGAGGTGATCTTCCGGCACAAACACCACCAGCTTGGCCAGTTCCCGGGACGATGTAGGATGGAGCGGCACACACCCACCCACCCCCAGCCGCTTGGCAAGCAGATCATTCAACCCGTCGGCAGCGATGTCGTAGCTGGTGTGGATGCTGATGATCGCCAAACCACCCTTGATGGCGGCATGAATCAACCTCCCCTGGGGCGTGGCGGTGGAGATGGATTTCTGCGGCTTGAAGATCAGGGGATGATGGGTGACCAGCAGGTGGCAGGAGGAGGCCAGGGCGCTTTCCACAACGGCCGGGGTTGCATCCAGGGCAACCATGATGCGGGATACTGCGGCAGCGGGATCGCCCAGTTGCAGCCCGGAGTTGTCCCACGATTCCGCAAGGGCAGGTGGAGCAATTTTATTAATGATTCCGAGTATGTCCGACAGTTTTGCGATTTTCATCCGGTACAAACAAAAAGAGTGCAACCTGTCGGTGTGCACTCTCGTGTTATTGGTATGTAGGGTCGCCCCAATCGTAATATTGCCGGCATCCGGCTTTGTCTTCCTTGATTATGAATTGGTGGGCCCACCAGGACTCGAACCTGGGACCAACCGGTTATGAGCCGGTGGCTCTAGCCAACTGAGCTATAGGCCCATGGAAGGGTTAATACTAGGGAAGTGTGCCGTGGCTGTCAAGTACTTTTGATACAAACAGGTGCCATTTTTCCTGCTTAACGGGTCCCGGCAGCAGTAGAAATCAGCCCCGCGTCCGGTTTGCGGATAACGGCGGGCAACGGATCACATCGGCTCATAGCTCTTTTTGCGCGCATGATTGTAGCCACGGTGCCGTACATCGAAATGGAGAAGCTCGCAACGGGCCAGTGCGTCCTTCATCTCTTCGAAGGTGTAGGGTCTGTCCTGTGCGGTATCATCCAACCAACGATCTACATGAAACGATTGGATGGTCCATTCACGGAGCGCGAATGATCTGCCCGCTGAAGGTTCTTCTGCCTCGACAGCCTGGGGATCATGCGTTTTGTGCGAGGACACCTCGGTAATGTCCCGTTCATGAAGCCGGACGCCTTTTTCCGACAGCAGGTCACGGGCCTCCAGCGTGTCAACGCCAAGAACCTCGGCAAGCTTGAAAAGGCTCATATCACCGTTGCGATATGCCTCAACGGCACCATTGCGATGTGCTTCAATGGTATCTTCAGGGTTATTTTCGGTATTCATGCGGTCCACGGGCAATCAGTGTATGATTCAGGTACCTGGTGACAAGTGTACCCCGGATCTTGTTTTCGTCCATTGACCTGCAAAAGAATCCTAGTCTTCGCTCATATATCCGATGCGGATCCCGCCCCACTGTTTGCCGTCAATGATGATCGGGGTGGACATGTCGTTCATGACCTCGCCGGTGTCGCGCATGTAGGTTTGCAGCAGGAACGGCTCCTCATTGGTAGCGGCGCGGATACCGGTCCTGTCGTTGAATATCCGCTTGGTCCGGTTGCCGTCCTTGTCCTTCATCATGTTGCCGGTCAAGGGCTGCGTATAACGCTTGTTATGGCAGGGGCAGTAACCGGAACGGTCGACACAGATGGCATAGAACATGTTTCGGTCCTTTGACACGACCTCTTCCTGGATGGGCGAAATGATCTCATCAAACAACCGGTCAAAGGGGGTACTGAATTTCTGGGGCATGGTGTTCGGGATCGGCTTGTAATCGGTGCTGAAAAGTGCCTCGCGCCCTATCCGGCCATCGGCAATGGCGCGTTGCAGGGCACTGACGGCACGATCTCGCAGCTCCATGGCGTGGCCCTTGATGGTGTCATGGTAGTTGCCGACCTTGAACTTGCCCACCGTGTTGTAGATCTTTTCCGCAGTCTGGGAGAGTTCTCCGAAGGTTGCGAGAGACTTTTCCATCTGTACCTGAATCTCGCCGGTGGTTTCGGATACCTGATAAATTTTGCTGGAAATATCGGCGGTCGTAGCGCTTTGCTCTTCCGTGGCAATGGCTATGGAATTGATCATATCGGCCGATTCTGAAGCAAGGTTCAGGATGGTCGTGATCTGGTCGCTGGCACGGCCCGAGTTTGCGACGCCGTGTTCAACGCGCCCCTTTTCCTGCTCGATGGAGTTCATGGCCTCCCGGATATCCTTCTGGATCGCCT